>Ga0222683_1000459_pt1 | contig 13952 bp, 12 predicted proteins | sample AntAcemetage1073_FD_179841 | JGI IMG/M metagenome (GOLD analysis project Ga0222683, IMG submission 179841) | Saline water microbial communities from Ace Lake, Antarctica - #1073 | ecosystem: Environmental > Aquatic > Non-marine Saline and Alkaline > Saline | place: Antarctica: Ace Lake... | reverse complement strand
GGGATCGTTGCCTCAGCTAAGAAAAGTACTCGAAATGGGAGGTGAGGCTACGGTGACTCGTTCCCGAAACACGGGGAGCGAGGAGACGCCGATGGCTCTAACGATGAGAGAAAGGCAAGCGGTGACCCGCCAACTGGCGGTTGAGTACAAACGAGCCACGAAGAAGCAGAAGGGCGAGATCCTCGATACGTTGACCGAGCTGACCGGCTACAACCGTTCCTACGCCGCACGGGTGCTGCGGCGACGAGCGAGAACGGTCGTACTCGGGCGTGGCGTCGTGGATGGGGTCAAGGTGACGTTGGTCGAGGACGAACGAACCAAACGGAGGAAGAAGCGGAAGCGGAGTAGGACCTACGGGAAGGACGTTCTTGTCGCAGTGCAGAAGGTATGGGTGATCTGTGATGGGATCTGTGGCAAGGGATTGGCGCCCTACCTGGCCGAGATCGTCCCGACGCTGGAACGATTGGGTGAATTGACACTTGCCGAGGAGACGAGACGCAAGCTGATCGGGATCAGCCCGGCAACGATCGACCGGATGCTCACGCCAGCACGCAAGCGGTACCAGCTGCAAGCTCGATCCCAGACCAAGCCGGGAACGCTGCTCAAGCACCAGATCCCGATCCGCACGTTCAGCGACTGGGACGAACTACGGCCCGGATTCGTCGAAATCGACCTGGTGTCTCATGAAGGAGGCAACGCACGGGGGGACTACGCCTACACCCTGGATGCGACGGATGTGTGTACCGCATGGACGGAGACCGAGGCGGTGAGGAACCGATCACAGATGTGGGTGTTTGCTGGTCTGGAGAAGGCGCTTGCCAAGTTCCCGTTTGCGATCTGCGGGATCGATTCGGACAACGGCAGCGAGTTCATCAACAACCACCTGGTTCGCTACTGCACCGAGAACAAGATCACATTCACCCGAAGCAGGCCGTACCGTAAGAATGACAACTGTTTCGTCGAGCAGAAGAACTACTCGGTGGTGAGACGGGCCGTTGGCTACCGCCGGTACGACACACCGCCCGAACTGGAGGCACTCAACCAGCTGTATGCGGTGTTGCGGCTGTACACGAACTACTTCCAGCCATCGATGAAGTTGATCGAGAAGACGCGCAACGGGAGCAAGGTACGCAAGAAGTACGACAAGGCGAAGACGCCCTGCCGCCGCGTGCTGGATTCCGACACGGTGCCCGAAGAGGCGAAAGAGGAGCTGAAGCAGATCTACGCGACGCTCAATCCGGTGAAGCTGGGCCGAGAAATCGGCCGACTGCAGGATCAGATCGATGCACTCGCACGTACCAAGATCGACGCGCAGGAAGAGGCCAACTTGGAGTACATTCCTACGTGAGGCAACGAATGGTCCTTCGAGTACATTCTTACGTGAGGCAACACGGCTGGCCAAACCTGGGAGGGAAATCCAGGGGCGGAACAAAACAAGCACACCGGGAGACCTGGTATCCCCCAGTGCGCTGATTGCTTGTCCAGATGCAGCTTGCGTGTGTGTTTGGCCTATCCGATAGCTGCAAGCCGGCTGCAGATGTCGCTGATCGCTCCCACGGCATCGCGGAAGATAGGTAGAAGCGTGCAAAAGCGCTCGGTGTTCTCCGGGTTCGGAAGGGACGTCGCGACGGTCTCTGTAAGGTCATCGACAATCTCGAATCCCTTCCACAGCCCGATGCCGACTCCGCCGATCATCGCTGCCCCGAGTGCTGCAGCCTCTTGTCCGATGTTGGTCATCATGATCTCCGCGCCGAAGACGTCGGCCAGTGTTTGGCGCCAGATCGAGCTCTTGCCACCGCCGCCGACGAGACGTATCTGCGGAGCAGCGACCCCCAATGAGCGGAAGTGGTTCAAGATGAGCCCGAGGTCGAGACTGACTCCTTCCATCACTGACCGGATCAGGTCGGCCCTCGTATGCGATGGCCCGATTCCGATATAGGCCCCCTTCAAATCCGGGTTGTCTGCATGGATGTTACCTCCGCCAGCGAACGTGTTGAGGAAAAGAAGGCCGTTTGAACCCGGCAGGGAGTTGCCGGCGACCGTCTCCATCACCGTGAAGGGATCGCCTCCCGACGCCTTCGCCTCGGCGACTTCCTGAAGGCAGACGTTGTCCTGAACCCACTGGTATGCGCTTCCGGCGGAATAGAGCCCCATCTGAGGCGTGTACATCCCCGGAACGATGTGGCAGAAGTTGGCTACCCTAACAGGCCCCTCAATGAGCGGCCTGTCGCTTGCCACGGACATCCAGGCGGACGTGCCGATGTACGTGTAGATGCGACCTTCCTTGACTACCCCAGCTCCAGCTGCGGTGCACGGCACGTCCTCGGCGCCGACGACGACGGGCACGCCAGCAGGGATTCCCAGTTCCGACGCCGCCTCGGGAAGGAGCTCTCCGGCGATGTGCGTGGACGGGTAGACGTCCGGAAGCTTCTCTCTCGGGAAGTCGGCCGCCTTGAGGAGCTCGACGGAGTAATCCCACTCGTGAATGTCGTAGAACCCGGACAGCCCGGCGTCGGACGGATCCGTCTGCTGACTCCCCGTCATCCGCAGCACGATGTAGTCTTTCGTCCCCAGAAACGCGTGGGTCTTCTTGAACAACTCCGGCTCGTGATCGCGATACCACATCAGCTTGAACCCGGCATAGAACGCAGGTTCAAACGCACATCCGGTCTTCTCGTACCACGCATCAAGACCAATCTTGTCGAGCATGCGGGTTGCTTGTTCTGAGCTTCGAGAATCGAACCAGACCATCGTGCTCTCACGAAGGAGGTTCCCTTTCTCGTCGACGGGGACGTTCCCCATCCCGTGGCCGTCGAGCGAGATGACGGCGATTTCGCCTGGGTCAATCCCGCTTTCGGAAAGCACGGTTCGAGTTCCGGCAACGATCGCCGTCCACCAATCCTCCGGGCGCTGCTCGGCCCAGCGAGGTTGGGGATAGATCGTCTCGTACCCGTGGAATGCCTTGGCGATCAACGTGCCGTCTGCATCGTAGAGGACGACCTTGCTGCCGCCCGTCCCCATGTCGTGAGCCAAGATGTACTTCTTCGCCATTCGTTCCTCCTTTTCGTCTCATGTCAACCAAACAAGATTCCCGCCCGACATCTGCAGTCACTGAGGGCACCGGCCCATGGAGGCAACAGACCTAACTGGGCTCTCGGACTGGAGGAGAAGACTGCAAGGTCCGGCTCTCCTGATCGGACGGCCTACGTCGAAGCGCATCGCGCTTCACCGTGTTCACAAGGCTGATACCCTCGCGAAAACGCGACCTGATGACCTCAACCGGGGAATCATCCTTCACCGCGTAAGTCACACCCGAGAGAAGAAGAATCGGGCTTAGTAGAGGAATCTCAAGCAACTCGGCAACCTCTCTCTCCACGACTTCTGACGCCTCGACCCAGCGCACGGACTGCTGAAGCGGGCAGTTGTAGGTCTCCTCAACCGTGGCATACAGGCTCCCGCGGACAAGCGGCGCCTCGCCAAGGCCCGGGAACCGTGCCGCAGGAAGAAAGGAATCGCACAAACAGAGGGGATGCTCCCTCAGGAGCCGCAGACGCCGAATGAACAAGATCGGCGTCCCAACCTCCACACTAAGCTCCCCTGCGATGTCACGAGATGCTCCCAAGATCTGTCGATCTACGATGTTGTATGAAACAGCCCCCGGTGAAAACTGCTCAACCGGGCTCATGCTGTCGCTAAGCATTCTCAGCTGTACTCTCGGGTCTTCTTCAACGAAGGTCCCTTTTCCTCGAATCCGACGAACCCACCCCTGGCTAAGGAGTTCCTGTATCGCCTTGTTGACCGTCGGCCGGCTCACGCCGAAACAAGCCCCAATTGCCTCCTCCGACGGGAATTGCTCTCCCGGCATGATCCCTGTCTCGCGGATGAATCGTTGGAGTACCCGTGCAAGCTGAAAATACAAGGGAATCTGGGAATCACTCACAAGTTCAATCTTCGTCTGGCCGGCGTAGCTCTCAAGTGGGTTCGCTCGACCCTCCGCCTGTTCTAGCATTGCACCCTCCTCTGACCGACGTAGTTTGCCAGCTTCGCCCTGTTACGTCAAGTCATCCACTCAGAATGTTGGCATTACAACACAAACCCGCCTGCGTGCGCATCGCCAACCGCCGACGGCTGAAATATTGCTATGTCGTTAGCTTGACCGGCTAAGCTAACAAGTCTATCATGAGCACGTGGATCACAACCAACAGGCACTTGACGATTTCGCGCAACGGAACCGCCACATGCTTTCCGATGCGGTGTCAATTTCCCTTTACTACCAGCTCTTCCGCCTTCTGGACCGCTTCATCTCCGAATGCCACCTTTGCCCAGAGGATGGCTTCCCTGCTGAGGAAGCCATCGCTGCGGCGTTCAACGTGTCGAGGCCGACGGCAAGCCGCGCCACGCGCGAACTCCTCAATCGTAGCTGGCTTCACCGCGAGCGTGGCCGCGGCACGTTCATTGCGTGCGCTCCACACGCGGAACTAGCCCTCCTTAGTGATGAGTTGAGCTTGTCTGACCAATTCCAGGATGAGAGTCGCCTTGTCAGCCGACCGGTCTACTGCCGGGAGGGGGCTGCTCCGTGCGAACTGGCCGACGTATTGAACGTACCCGAGGGCAGCTCAGTGGTCGAGCTACGCCGACTGCGATCCATCGATGAATGCCCCATCCTAGTCAGCGACGCCTTTCTTCCCGCCGGACGTTTCCCGGGGTTCGGGACGGAACCACTGATCGATGGGTCGTTGTTCGCAACGCTTCGAGAAAGGTACTCGGTCGTCGTTGCTCGCTGCGAGCGGTGGCTCGAGGCGTTCGAATTGCTTGCCCAAGACGTCGCCGATCTATTGGAAGTTCCCCTCCTCGCACCGCTCCTTCTCGTTCGCGGCCTGGCATACACATCGAATGACGAACCCGTAGCGTTCATGAAGTCCTATGTCCGTGAGGGAATCTCCTTCCAGGCCACTGCGCGACCCCACCTTGAGCCCAGCCTGCGGACAGCGAGGACATCCTCCGAGACAGTGGAATACGATGAAGGGCGACCCAAATGAGCAGTGACATCGTACTGGCGCACGACTTCGGCACCACCGGCAACAAGGCCACCCTGTTCGCGCCCAATGGCGAACTGCTTGCCAGTCACTACCTTCCCTATCAAACGGAGTACCCGAACCCCGGTTGGGCTGAGCAAGATCCGGATGAGTGGAAGCGAGCATTCATCTGCTCGACCAAGGCGGTGCTTTCCCAAGCTGAGATCCGGGCTGTGGATCTCGCCGCCGTCTCGTTCAGCGCACACATGCTCGGATGCATTCCTGTGGCCGAGGACGGGCGGGTTCTACGCAAGAGGATCCTCCTCTGGGCCGACCATCGGAGTGTGAAGCAAGCGGAGACCATCCGGGAGCGGATCGGCTGGGAAGCGTTCTATCGTCGAACCGGTGGCGGGTTGGAGCTCGCTCTCTATCCAGCGGCCAAGCTTCTTTGGCTCAAGGAGAATGAACCCGACGTCTATCGTCAGGCCCACCTGTTCCTTGGGACAAAGGATCTGCTTGTTCACTGGCTCACCGGACGCTTCGTCACCGACTATTCGGACGCTTCGAACACCGGGCTGCTAGACGTGACGGAACGTCGCTGGGCCGAAGACCTCATCGACGAGCTCGGTCTGGACCTCGGCAAGCTGCCGGAAGAGGTCCTCCCGAGCACCGAAATCGTGGGACGAGTCAGCCACGAAGCTGCGCAAGCGACCGGACTCTCAGAGGGAACGCCGGTCGTCCTCGGCGGGGGAGATGTCCCATGTGCTGCGGTCGGCGCGGGCGTTGTCGCCGAGGGAACTGCGTACAACTACATTGGCTCCGCTTCGTGGGTTGCGGTTGCCGGATCGAACGGCGTCTTCGATACGGAGATGCGGCCGTTCACCCTCTGCCACCTCGTTCCGGGGATGTACGTAAGCCAGCTGGCGACGTACTCGGCAGGCGTCGTCCACGAATGGTTCAAGAACAACATCTGCATCTCCGAGGGACGGGACGGGGAGCGGGATGGCGTGAGCCCGTTCGATCTGATGGACAAGGAAGCCGCCGGCGCTCCTGCCGGCGCGAACGGCCTCCTGTTCCTTCCACACATGCGAGGAGGCGGGGCGCCGTTTCACGATCTTGGTACGCGTGGCGCACTTCTCGGACTGGAGCTCAGCCACACGCGTAGCGATGTCCTACGCGCAGTACTCGAAGGGATCAGCCTCAACATCGGTCTTCTCTGCAGCGCCCTGGAACGGGGTACCCGGAAACCCTTCGACGAACTGCGTGTGATCGGCGGCGGCGCGAAGAGCCGTACATGGATGGAGATCCTAGCGAGCGCCATCGGCAAGCCGGTCGTAACCCTGGCCGCCTCGCAAGAGGCGAACTGCCTCGGGGCTGCGATGACGAGCTTCGTGGCGCTCGGACGGCACGCCGACTTCCGCCAAGCCGCCGCCGAGATGATCGAAATTGAAGAGCGAGTCGCCCCAGATCCTGTAGCCTCCGGCCTCTATGAGGAGATGTCGGAGACCTTTCGCAGGGCCTACGAACAGGTCTCACCAATCCACAAGGCGCTCGCGCATCAAGCGTCATGAGAACACATCGATCACAGGTTGTTCTCGCAAGTCAGTGAATCGGGGAGGTGGTGTAATCGAGAAGGACACTGCAGAGAGGCGACAGGCAGCTGAATGAGAGAACTCGATTGACATCAGGAGGTGTAGTAATGCATTGGAAGAGATTCACGATCGCTCTTGCTTTGGGACTGGTCGCTCTGCTGCCACTGGCCGCGTGGGCGGCCGATCGCACGATTGGCGTCGGCGCGCAGGGGCTCTCGAGTCCGTGCCCGACCAGAATGGCCAACCAGTGGCGCGTCGTCTGTGAGGAGAAGGGATGGGACATTCTGAGCGTCGACGGCGGTGGTGACATGCAGAAGGTCATCGACGCGGCGCTCACGTGGGTTCAGATGGGCGTCGACGCCATCCACATCTTCTTCCCTCCGGCTGCGTCGTTGGGCGAACTCGCCGAGGCGTGCGACGCGGCGGGCATTCCGCTGATCACGACCGGCTACGGCTGTGCCCAAGGCCAGACGTTCGACGTTGGAATGAGCGACTTCGAGGGCGGCGTCAAGATGACGCAGTGGCTGTTCGATTCCCTCGGGCGCAAGGGCGAGATCGCAGTGCTTCACTGGGATCAGGTCCCATGCCCGCGGCAGCGATACGGCATGCTCGAAGCGATGCTCCCTGAGTTCCCCGAGATCAACGTGGCAACCAGCCACGTCGCCCAATTCCCAGGCGCCGGGGAAAGCTGCCGTGCAGCGATGGAGAACATGCTCCTCGCGCATCCAGAGATCAATGGCGTGTGGGGAGCCTGGGATGAGCTCACGATGGGCGGCGTCCAAGCGATTGAGGCGGCGGGACGCGACGACATCATCTGCGTCGGCATCGACGGCAACCTGTCGACGTTTGATGCAATCCGGAGCGGTGGGCCGTTCAAGATGACGATCGCCCCCGACTGGGAAGGCGGTGTCACGATCGCGCTGGCGGAGCTGGAAGCGAGGCTGTGGCAGGGGCAGCCAGCTCTGCAACAGCAGTTCTACATTGAGATCCCGATCGTTACCGCGGCCAACTGCCCTCCGGAGGGCTGGTACTACAGCGAGTGGGTCGTAGCCGGCATGCCGGAAGGGGCCAAGGAGTAAAAGCGACTGAGGGTGGCGGAGGCTTCCAGCCGATGTAGTGGAAGCCTCCGCCTTGGTTTCGACCGCACGAGGAGGGCATCCTCTTCCCATGAGCGACGACGGCGACACAGCGCTTCGCCTGAAGATGCGGGGAATCACCAAAGCCTTCCCCGGGACCGTGGCCTGCGAGGAGATCGATTTCGATCTGCGCCGCGGAGAGATTCACGCCCTCGTCGGGCAGAACGGTGCGGGAAAGTCGACGCTGATCAAGGTTCTCGCCGGGATCCACGCTCGCGATGCGGGCCAGATCCTCATCGATGGATCGCCGGTGGACCACCTGACACCTCGCCTAGCCCACGACCTCGGGATGCGTTTCATCCACCAGGAACTGAACCTGATCGCGCAGTTCAACGTGGCTGAGAACATCGTGCTGGGAGACCCCTATCCACTGCGGCGCGCGACCCGTCTGATCGCGTGGAGGAAGCTCAACCGACACGCCGGCAAGATCCTCGACAACCTCGGGATCTCCATCGATCCGCGAAGGTCGGTGCAGTCGCTGAGCGTCGCCGAACAGTGGATGGTCGCCATCGCGCGAGCCCTCTACACGCAGGGCCAGATCCTGGTGATGGACGAGCCAACGTCGTCGCTCGCACGCGAGGATGTACACGAGCTGTTCGATCTCGTGCGCTCGCTCACTGCACGTGGCACTTCCGTAGTCTACATCTCCCATCGACTAGAGGAGATCTTCGAGCTCGCAGAGCGCGTCACGGTCCTCAAGGACGGCCGCAAGGTCACGACAGCCGACGTCGCTGCGCTCAGCCTGAGCGAATTGGTCCGGCTGATGGTCGGAGGCCAGCCTCAAGAACTCTACCCGATCATCCAAGAAGACCGGCGGCTGGGTGAGATTGCACTCGAAGTCAAGAATCTCACGAGCGCCGATGGACGGCTCACGGATCTCTCGCTCCGAATCCGAGATGGGGAGGTCCTAGGCATGACAGGTCTCCTCGGGGCAGGGCACAATGAGTTCGCAGATCTCCTCTTTGGCATCGGATCCTTGGTCTCGGGAACACTCGTCCTGGATGGACGGACGTACAGACCGTCATCCGCCCGGCGAGCGATCCGGCATGGGGTGGCCCTGGTCCCTGCCGAGCGACGAAGCCAAGGCGTCGTCGGCGACATGAGACTGTGGGAGAACATCATCCTCGCACACCTCCGCCGTTTCCTCCTCGATCCGGTCACGCGCATCATCCATCGCGGACGAGCTCGGAGAGCGGCAATCGAGCAGATGCAGGCGCTTCAGATCGTCGCGACCGGCCCCGAACAGGAGGTTCAGTATCTGAGCGGCGGGAACCAGCAGAAGGCCGTCCTCGCCAAGTGGCTTCTGCGAAGGCCGCGGCTGCTGGTCTTGAGCGAGCCAACACGGGGGATCGACGTCTCCGCCAAAGCCGAGATCTATGGACTGGTACGACGCCTCGCAGATGACGGCAGCACAATCCTGTTCGTCTCCACCGAAGCCGAGGAATTGGCGGGCGTCTGCGATCGCGTTGTCGTCCTGCGTCGCGGGCACATCTCCGCCGACCTCTCGCGCGTCGAGCTGTCCCCCCAACGAATCATGGAAGCCTGCTTCGGAGGGTGAGTTGACGATGGGCCGAACAGCTCTGGATCGATCGATGAAGCACCGACTTGAACGAATCGCCCTTGGAACGGGGCGGTTCGGTACGGTGATCGGCCTGTTGATCCTCGTCGTCGTCTTCACGGTGCTGAAGCCGAACGTCTTCCCGACCATTCGGAATCTCTTGAACATCCTCAACCAGATCTCTCTGCTCGGAATCTGCGCCACCGGCCTCACAATCTGTCTCGTAATGAAGGAATTCGACCTCTCGATCGGAGCTGTAGCCACACTCGGCGCCGTTCTCACAGCCGGGTGGATCCCTCACATGCATCCCGTGCTGGCCGTGCTGGCCGTGCTGGCGGTTTGCGCAACGATTGGGCTGATCAGCGGATTGGTCATCACGACCTTGCGCGTCTCTTCGTTCATGACCACGCTCGGGATGATGACCGTGCTCACCGGATTCAGCTATTGGTACACAAGTGGAAGCGGGTCGATCCTGTACAGCGGAATCCCGAAAGGTTTCTTGCAGATCGGAAGAGGGGCCTTCCTGAGCATCCCCTATCTCGTGTTCGTCATGGCCGCCGTCCTGGTCACGCTCCACGTCCTTCTCAACCACACGACCACCGGTCGGCGGATGTACGCCGTCGGCGGAAGCCCGGAGGCGGCCCGATTTGCCGGGATCCCGACGACTCGTCTGAAAGTGGTCGGCTTCATGCTCTCTGGAACCCTTGCGGGACTAACGGGAGTTCTGCTGGTAGCACGACTGGGACTCGCGGAGCCGACCATTGGGAACCGATTCCTGTTCGATGCATTCACGGTCGCCTTCCTCGGAGCAGCCTCCGTCTACGTCGGCCGGTTTCACATCGTCGGGACACTAATTGGAACGCTGATCATGGGCACGATCTTCAACGGGTTCACACTCCTCGACGTTCCCTACCACCTGCAGCTGGTCGTGCAAGGCGCCATTCTCATCACGGCGGTGACGTCAGCAGGCCTCTGGCAAGGGCTGCTGCATACAGTCCGTCTGCGCGCAGTGCGCCAGGAGCCGAATGACGAAGGAGAGGCGTCCGATGTCGAGCAGTAAGCCTTTCGCTCCGCGCACGACGAGATGGGGGCTGACGGCTAGGATTCTTCCAGGAGCTCGACGCTACGGGATCATCGTCTCGTTGTTCCTCCTGTTCCTCTGTTTCTCCATCCTCCGACCCGGAATCTTCCCCACAATCGGGAACCTGATCTCCATCCTCAAACAAATCTCGCTTCTGGGAATCCTCTCCGCCGGGCTGACCATCTGCCTCGTCGTCGGCGATTTCGACCTTTCCGTCGCGGCCATCGCCACGTGGAGTGGGGTGATGATCGCGGCGCTCCTTCCACAGATGAGCATGTGGATGGCAATCTCGATCGTGCTCTCCATGGGCGTGGGCATCGGCCTGGTGAATGGCTTCTTCTCCGCCGTCGTCGGGATCTCGCCGTTTATTGTAACGCTGGCAATCCAGACGATGCTGCGCGGATTGACGCTGTGGTACACGGGCGGATACTCGCTGTACTTGGGGATCCCGCAAGCCTTCATACGAATCGGTCGCGGAACCTTTCTGAGCATGCCCTACCTCGTCTACATCATGGTGCTCGTGTACATCGTGATCTACACTGCAACGAATCGCATGTCGTTCGGCAAGAAGCTGTACGCGGTGGGAGGCAATCCTACGGCAGCACGATACTCCGGGATACGGGTCGTCCGGATCCACCTCATCGCATTCGTGATCTCCGGCGTGCTCGCTGCGGGCACCGGCATCTTGCTGGCAGCGCGGCTCTCTTCGGGTCAGCCACGCGCGGGCGAAGGTCTCTTACTCAATGCCTTCGCTGCCTGTTTCCTTGGCGCGACGGCCTTTCGCGCCGGGCGATTCAACATCCTGGGAACCCTAATCGGGGTCCTGTTCATCGGGATTCTCAACAACGGACTGGTCATTCTCGGCGTTCCGTTCTACCTTCAGTACGTGATCCAAGGAGCCATCCTCGTCCTCGCGATTGCCGCCTCCGGACTGGCCCGCTCCGGCGTTCGCGGGAAAGTTCGTCAGTCCGAGAGAGAAGAGCGGCAAGGGGATATCGAAGAGGTGTAACGCAAGGGCCTCTGGGAATCCGCCGTGGCAGCGCTCGAGAACGCCTGCGTCAGTAGCCCACGCACCGGCAATCCAGGGTTGACCGGTGCCACAGGACTGGCCTTCGAACACGAGGCTTGATGGGTTGTCGTGACGGCGAACGCCCCCTTGGCTATGGAGCTTGGGGGGCCATTGCACAACGCGCTCGCGAGTTGTCTCGTGGTGATGGGTTGCCTCGCGCTCGTCCCGACAGGTGTGTTCGTCTTCACGGACTTCTGCATTCCGCGTTGGCTCACTCGAATGCTGAGGCTGTTAACCCGCGCTTCGATCGACTGAACCACGAGTCGCTGAAGGCGATCCTGGTGGAGAACGGCCTGGGCATTGCGTACCCGGCGCGGGAGAGACACTCCGCTGGTCTTCCGAAGTGTGGGAAAACGGTTACGACAAAGCATCAGACGAGTTCTGCGTAATCCCATGCAGTGCTGGGGCGGCATCGATCATGAGGTGCTTCGAAGTCTCAGACGATGACTCGGAGTGCGCCTGTTGAGCTGGTGTCGGAACATGTCAACGACGTGGAAGGAGCCGTGAGTCGTTGTGGAAGTGATTGGCACGTACGCCGAGCGAAAGGAGCAGGTGGCGGCGTTTCTCAAGGAGAAGCGGGCGGTTTCTTTGGCGACGTGCGTGAACAACCATGCAGCAGTACGAACGATCTCGTTTGCATCTCGAGGCCTCGAGATCGTCTTCCTCACCTACCGTCACAACACGAAATACCGGCAGATCGCAGCGAATCCCTCCGTCGCTCTCTGCAGGGACAGCGTGCAGATCGAAGGCACAGTCGAGATCCTCGGCTCCCCGATCGACCCAAAGAACGCCACCTACGCTCAGGCTCTCCGTGAGAAGTTCCCTGACAGCTTCGACGCGGATGCCCGTCGTCTTGGGATGGTGATCGTCCGTGTCGCCCCGAGGCTGGTCAGCGTCTTCCGAACGACAGACGGTGCGCATCTCGTAGACACACTGGACCTGGTCGGCCAGACACTCAAGACAACCGACCTGTCAGACTCCAGTGACCTGAAGCCGTCTCACGCCGCGAGCCCGGAAGACTGATTGTGGCGCACAAATGACCGTCTGTTCACTGACGCATCCGCTCAGCATCTCGATCAACCCTCTCTCGTGCCTACAACGTGTAAGCACTCGGCTTTCACTGCATGCCGTGCCGGCACGGGCACTGCCAACTTGAGATGTGCCCGATGACTCTCCCGTCTCTAGATGCCGACTGCATAGAGGATCGCACCAAGTGCAAGACCGAGGACGAGATTGAAGGCCTTGATGAGCATGACGTCGCGCGCGGAGTGAGAAAGCAGCGGGAGCGTGCCATGGCCATCTTGAACGACCGAATTCACGAACAGCACTGAGAACGGAACGACGCCTTGAGCGAACAACGTCACGAACACCAAGTGGGGACCTGACGTCGGAATCAGACCAAGGAGCGCTGCGGTCAAGAACACGATGGCCATGTGTCCATCCACAAAGCCAGCGATATCCCAATACTGCAGGCAAACGTCGACCACGACAAGTGCACCGAAGGTCCAGACAAGAACCCTTCCCAAGTGCCGTCGAACAATGTGGTCCAGGATGTGCTTTCTGAGGTAGTGCTCCGGTACCGTGAGCACAAGCACGAGGACGATTGGGAGGAGAGTGAGCAACGCTACGCGGATCCATGGGGCGTCCCCAATCCACCCCACGCTCACGGCTCCCAACGATGCGAGAACCGCCGCTGCAGTGAGGATTCGCGGCAATCCAAGGCTCCACGGCCACGACCAGATTTCTCGGTCGAAACAGCGGCAATCCGCATCCTCCTGGTGGAAGGTCGGCTCTTCGCAAGCAGGCCGCGGCCGAATCCGGAGGCGCTGTGCAACGGCGTCAGAGATCCATCCGGATAGCACTCCGACGAGGAAGAGCGTCGCAAACAGCAGAAGGGCGGTCTTCGGGAACAGCGCGAGCATGATGAAGGCTTCGTCGCCCGACGTGGCGGCCATACAGGCGACGATGGCGCCGAAGGACAGGAGCCCCCGGATGTACAGGGAGACGGACAAGAACGCTCCCAGGCACCCCGGGGACGCACCAAGAAGCGAGGCCCCGAGGTACTGACGGAAGCGTCCACCGCGCACGATGGACTCCAGCATCCCCCGCGACAGGACAGTCAAGTAGTCCACCAACAGCATCATGGAGAAGACGAAGAGCGCGATTGTGAGAGAATGGCTTAGCGCTCGGCACGCGATGTCGGCCACCGATATCACCACCTCAGACGCGGGGTCGGCAGGCCGTAGTGTCGGGCGCAACCATCCCCCAGCGACCGGTTCATTCTTGAAGGTAGTCTAGCCGATCATGCCCTTCTGTCGCTTTCGCTTGACAGCGACTGACCCTGCCCCACTCTCTGGACCAATCGAAAGGTGAGGAATCCGGCTCCTGACCCTGCCCCATTCTCTGGACCAGTCGAAAGATGAGAAATCCGGCTCCGTGACTTCACGGACTTGCACCAACACCTAGCAGCTCTGCAACGTAAGCTGCCGGCGCCCGATTCC
>Ga0222683_1000457_pt1 | contig 13962 bp, 15 predicted proteins | sample AntAcemetage1073_FD_179841 | JGI IMG/M metagenome (GOLD analysis project Ga0222683, IMG submission 179841) | Saline water microbial communities from Ace Lake, Antarctica - #1073 | ecosystem: Environmental > Aquatic > Non-marine Saline and Alkaline > Saline | place: Antarctica: Ace Lake... | reverse complement strand
GATGCACAGATAATTTGTATTATTTCAGCAAGTAATTTTAAATAATTAAAAAATACAACTTGAAGTAATAGGAAACACAACAGATAACCCAGAACTTCTTTCTAACCCTATATAAACAAACTAATAATTAAAAAATAATAATATGTATCTTAAAGTAAATAAAAACTTTCATAGAAGTAATAACCCACATAACTGGAAACAAGGTTGCGAGTTTTGTAAAAAACCTTTTGAATTGGAAGAAAGATTTGTAAGGGTAGATGTTCAGACTGGAATTTTTAGAGGAGATGATGATGTTTATTGCTTTCATAAAGAATGTAGAAAAAGAGGACTAAGAAAATTAGGATTAACTACATCTAAAAAAGATTAAACTTTAATTAACTTACTAGAAGAAGAAAACCTATGAAAGAGAAAAATCCTAATTATTATAAAAGGAAAGAAGAAAATGAAACTGATATAAATGTTTGTAATCACGGTAAAGATATGTGGTGTCAGAATTGTTTAAAAGTTCCTGAAAAAATAGATTTAAGAAAGCAAGGATTAGGTCAAGGTTTTATAATTTCTAATGTATAAATAATTAAAATATATGCCAAACAAAGAATTATATAATTAAAAAGATAAACTATGAAAATACTACTATTACTAATCCCAATACTACTTTTAAGTGGTTGTGGGGTTACAATATCAGAAAACAAACCAAATTCCGAAGAATATACTAATACCACTGTAATATACACAGCAGGCAATACATTGACTCTTAATAAAAGTAGCAACAAGCATTTTGTTATTATAAACGGAGATAATAGAGAAGTATTGGATTTAAAGATGTCTAATATACTGTATGAAGATTTATCAGAAGAAGAAAGAGAAGAAAAAATATTATTTTTAGGAAAAGTAATTTCTGAATTAATTAAAAGTGAATTATAATAAATATGATGGAGATAGAAAAACAACTAATAGAGAATGCTACTACTCCTCTTGTATTTCCCCCTAGATTTTATCAAAGAAACTATTGGTGGATAGATTGGATAATGATAGCTTTAAGTTTTGGTATAGTAGGATTTATTATTTGGTTGTGTGTTTAATTTTTAATGCAAGTAAACATATGGATTTTGAAACAACTATGGCGTTTACATTAGCATCAGTAGTAGTAGTTGTGTTTATAATTGCTTTTATTGATAGCTTAGATTAACGTTTTACAGGACCTTTAGATTTTTTAGTTTCCCCTATGCCATATCTTCTATATGCTTGACCTGCCTGACCTGCACCACTAATACCAACTATGTTCAAGAAGGACTCTATCACTTTAGATAGTCCTTTTTTCTTTGCTTCATCTGTTTTAGCATATATAGCACTTTTAGCACCAGCTATACCAGTAAGCCATATATCTAATAATGGTACACCAGTTCTGCTATATTTAACTTGACCATATACATTATTTAAGAATGGTACTTTTGTAATTAGAGAATCAAACATTCTATTTGTTATCTTCTTTTCTCTTTCTTCCTTAGCATATTTATCGCTACTCCATATCTGAGCCATACCACTTGTTACATAATCTTCAGCTATACCTGCTGTCATAACAGCTCCTATGATACCTAATGCTTTACCTACATTCTTTTCTTTCCTTAAAGCTACTCCTATCGCATCGTGTGGAATAAGATAACTTTCGTTTAATACGAATGATTGGAATTGTAGAATTGCTTTAAATACATCTTTCTTTTGACCTGTAAGCATAGAAGCTAAATCTTTTACCTCACCAGAACCTTGTGTCCTACGAGTAATATAATCAGCATATTCTAGGGCTTCCTTGTTAGACTTACCAGCTTTAAATTCATCTAATGAGAATTTAAGTTTGTTATCCTTATAATATTTTCTATAAGCTCCGTACCAAACACTATCAGCTGTATAAGCATCAACCCATTTAATACCAGAGTAACCAACCTCTTGCCACTTAGCTAGTTTTTTATTCTTAGCTAGTTCTACAAATGCAGGGTCATCGAAAGTTCTAAATTTTTGTTGTTTAGAAATATTCTTAACATACTGTCCTAAGTTCTTACTAAAAAATTCTGGGTCATATTTAAAAGCAGATGGACCTAATAATGATGCTGATGTTATCTTAGCTATAGGCTGTTTAGCAATAGGTGATAATCTATAACCTAGTATACCACCACCAATATTCCGTAATATCCTACCACCAACAGACGGAGTGTATCCTGCTGGTATACCTTTACGAGCCATTAAGTCAATCCAATTATTAACCCATTTCTGACCTTGTGTTCCAACAGCTTTTGTATATTTATCATCTCTTGCTATCTTTCCTAATCCATTAAGTAATTCTTCTGAGTGTATGAAGTATGTAGCATCGTTTGTATGCTTTAAGAATACATCTTCAGCGTTGAGTTTCAATATTTGTTTACCAACAATACTTCTTTCTTTTGTAAATCCTTGTGAAGTTCTTGATGTTTTAAAATCATTTGATAGACGAGAAAATACTTCATCTGAATTATTAAAATCAGTCTGCCAACTAAAATAGTTATCTACTTTACCAAGTTTTTCTCCGTGTACTTTCCTTAATGTGCTATCTATATGAGGATGTAACTGGTCAAATGTACCTCTCATATTATTGTATAACTGCATTTCTGAAATTGACAATCTAGTTCCATCTACTATTTCAGGACTCATTCCACTCTTAATAAGTTTTGCTCTTCCACCTTCTTGCATTTTTGTAGCATAAATCATTATTCGTTCTTGGTTTTGTTGTTTAAACTTACCATACTTCTTTTCTAATCCTTTTTTAAAATCAAAGTAATTATTAACTATCTTAGCATTAGTCTCTTTATAGTTCCAAAATGCATCATCAAATGGTTTCTTGAATGTTTTATAATTAACACCATTTCTAACTCCATTATCTAATACCTCAAACCCTACATCAGCAGATACATAATTCATATATCCTTTTTGCATCATTTCAGCAGCTTGGTATTTTTTGTTTACGAGTTTTTCTTTAGAAGATAAACCTCTACCGATAGTAGGAGGTACACCCTTATCAATATCATAAGAACCTTTTTGTAACTCATCTAATTTTATTTCAGTTTTTAGTCTTTTAGTTTCCTCAGTTACTTTGTTAGCAACCTTACCTTCTTCTTTTAATCTAGTTATTTTTTTATCGAGTGCCATTATATCTCTTAAAGGCATTTCTTTTAGTTGATTCTTTTCTAATAAGGGGAGTTTACGTAAATTTTTAATTGTTTTTTTACCAAACATAAACTTAGCTTCTGGTTGTTTATTAAGAAAATCTTGTAGTTTGTTGAGTTTATCTACTGTCTTTTCACTTATTCCTTTAAAAGATATATCACCAATTTCTTCCATTATTTTATCTTGGTAGTGAATAGGTAGATTATCTATATCTTTAACTATTTTTTCTAGGTTCTTTGTTGCATCTACTTTTGCAATAGTTTCTCTTGTCTTCATTATCATACGAAAGGCACGAGATAAATCACTTCTAGTTTTGGCACTAGCAATAGAAGCATTTAGTTTACCTTGCTTAGCAGGTGGTAAAGCTCTCTTTGTAAATTGATAAATACTTTTTTTAATCTCTGCTGTATTTATTGCTCTATTTTTAAGGTTAGATATAACCTTATCCTTTGCAGAACGAATTGTAATACCAATTTTAAGAGTTTTTAGTTGTTCTTTTCTTACTGCCTTGCCAAGTTTAATCTTTCCAATCTCCTCTGCTTTTGTTTTGATACCTTTTCTTACGAGACCTTCTTTGTATTTTTTAACTTTAGTAACCATTTTCTTTTCTACCTGCTCACCTATATCTTTGTAGGTTTTTTTAATCATTTCTGTTTTTTTTGTAATACCAGTTTGTATATCTTTATTCAAGGTTTTTAAACTAACCTTTTGTTCAGGTGTAAGTTTTTTTATCTTATACTCCTCTACTAGCCTTTTAACAGCTAAATCTTTTTCTGTTTTGCTGAGAGGTTTCTTTGGTACATCTTGTGTCTTATCCTTAGCTGCTTTTGCGAAAGAACTTGTATATATTTCATCTGCTTGTTTTTCAAAAGTTCTTAGAGCTTGACCTTCTAGTTTTTCACCGACTTCTTTTTCTACCATTTCTTGCATTGATTTTCTAAATAGTTTTTGTCCGCCTTTACCAGCTCCTAAAAAGAAAGGATTTTCAATCACTGCACCAACAAACATAGCAGCAAATAAAGCTGGTTTCTTAGCAAATTCTTCTGGCACTCCTGCTTTCTCTAAAGTATCTTGTGTTAAGCCATAAGTAAGACTTTGTTCTGAAAGTTTACGGATAGGTTCTTCTCCTATTAAAAGTTCTTGAGTTCTATTTCTTGGTGTAAATTCTAAATCAGCACCTGTTTTTTCAAGTGCATACTGCGTAGTTAATCTAGCTAAACTACCAGCTGTCCATCTAATAGGGATAGTAAGACTTTCTTCTACCTTTTCTTTAGTTGTTTTACCAGCGAATTTAGTTCTACCTTCTTGTCGTGCTTTTGTTAGTTGATTCTGTATATTTTGATGTGATAAAGCAGAAGGACTTAGTCTTTCTTTTTCAGTCAAACTAAATTTTACCTGTTCTTTCTTTGGTAATGCAGCTAATTTTTTTGTAGGACCTGGTCTTAAAACAGTAGTATCTTTCTTTAAGCCTTCACCAATCTTAAAAACCTGTTGAGTCTTTTTCTTAACAGGTGTCGGAGTTTTAATTTCTCTTTTCAAAGCAAGGAGTTTTTGATATTCCCCTCGTTCTCTTAATCGTCTAGCTAAGTCTGGGTCTACTCCTGATTGTTGAGGAAAGCCCAGGAATTTTCCAAGTAAAGACATAACTATAATTTTAATTCTTTAATAATCTCTTTTGGTGAATACCCAACTTCTTCTAAAGATTGTACTTCACCCATTACCCAATCTAAATAATTTTGTTTTCCTGTTTCTCCTACACCACGACCAAATTTATCATCAAAGCCTGAATCGTTTGCTAAACTTTCTATATTATCTCCTAGTTTCTTTCTTAACCAATCTTCTGTTATCTTAATTTCTGGTTCTTCATCTCCTAATACACCTTCCGAAGCTGACTTGCCTCTAAGATATTCAGATGATGAAAGACTAATAGAATCTTCAGGTTTACCTTTCTGACCAAAGAAAAATTCAACAACACCATCTTCATTAGGTTTAGTATAATAAGTATCTTTTGCAGTTGTGTCAGTTCCTGTAGGTTTATAAGCCTGACCCTGGTTTATTCGTTGTGTTCTTACAAACTCACCATTTTTCTTAACATATAAGTCATTGAATTTAGTATTACCTGAAATTGAAGTAACCCATTTCTCATCAGGACTTTTTGTACCAGTAACAATAACACCAGGAGCTAGTTCTACTTGTTGCCCTTCTTCAATCTTAGCACCTATATTAATTAGTTTTTCTGAAAAAGCTATTTGGTTTTCTCTATCCTCTTGTGCATAAGCATTCACAGTACCTGTTAGCAAATTAGGGTCAATACCATATTCCTCAGCAGCATCTTGAATTATAGCAGAGTTTTTAATTGGGTCATCGCCAAGTACAGAATAAAGACTTGAAGCAATATTTTCAGCACTAGCTTCCATTTCCTCTCTGTCGAATTGAGCTTTCTCTCTACCCCATTTATCAATATTAACTGATAATTGTAAAGCATCTTTAGCAGCATCAATTCTATCAGCTTGTATATCTCTTATAGTAGCTAGATGTTGTGATAGTGCTTGATAATCAGCTCTAGCACCTGATTTAGCAGCTGTCTTAGCCAAAGAAATCTCTTTATTCATATCAGCAGTTAAAGCAGACACACGTCCTTGTGCAGCAGTTTCAGCAGCACCCATATTACCCTCTGCTATTTTACTAGCATATCTTGCTCTACCAGATACTAGATTAGCAGTAAATGTATTACCTTTAATTCCTTTATTAACTAAGTTTAGATTATCAAATCTTTGTTTATACTGACCAGTTATTTCTTGGGTAATCTTATTAAACTCATCATCCATATCTTGCATATTAGCATAGGCAGTTTCTAAAGTTTTAGTATGTGAATTACCAAGAGTAGCACCAGCATCTGTTTCATCTATAATATTTTGTTCTTCATCATCTAAATCACCAGCAACATCTCCTGTATCTGTAGTAACACCTGTTTCATCTTCAGGAGGTAGAGTTTGGTCTACACCAACATACTTACCATCTTTCCAATACTTAGGGTCGTTAGCTTCTTCTATTGTAAGACCTGATGAATTAGTAACTGAAGCTGGAGTAAACGCAGGTCTATCTTTGGTTATTTCTTTCATCTTAGTATAGGCATCGTCAGGAGAAAATCCACCACCAATGTATTTGTTTAGTAGCATTTTTTCTTCACCCTTTTCCATTGGCAATGGAGCTAACTCTGGTTTTGGTATTTGTTCCACCATATTATTCTAGGTTAAAAATCTCGCCAGTTAATTCTGACAATTTTTGTAAATTATTCTCTGTTTCTTCTTCAGCAATTTTACTAGATATGATACTGGCTTTAAATTCCTCTTGTGGAAGTTTGTCCTCTTCTATGAAAATAGGCATATATTTTATATTAATAATTTATTCCTCTCAACTTACATTAAATTGAGAGAGTAAATTATTTAGTTCAGGGTTAGTAAGATTTGGATTTTAATTGTCTATATTTATATATAATTCTGTTGTTGAAATTGCTCTACCTACTAATTTTGTTCCTGAATCAGCTACAGCACCATTCGCAGATACATAATAAGAAGTACCTTTTACAAGTCCAGTAAAACCACTCATAACACCGCTTGTAACTAATTCTAAACTATTACCATCAGTAGAACTTGCAGTAGCAACACCTATAACTTCTGATTCTAGCAATGTTTCATTATCTGATTGAACAAATAATCCTATAGCACCATATGTTACATTACTTAAACTAGATGCACCATAAATACTTTCAGTTTCCCACCCTGTACCACCTGCTGTAAATTTAACTGCTGTTTTAACAAGTGGGTCAGATTGAACACTATTACCTCTTAATTGCCAAGAACCGTCATCTCCTGTTTTTTCTACAACTATTGCATAATCATCTCCAACGGTTACTGCCAAACCTAAACTACCAGCAGATGTTAAACCATCATCCGAAGCATCATTTTCAAAAGAAGTATTAAAATTATGTATTTTAGAACCATCTGGATAACCAGTTCCAGTATCTATTTTTTGCAAAGAAACATTACAGTTTATACCCATAGTACCGCCACTTGTTTCTCTCACAGTAACAGAATATTGATTTATTTCAGATACATTTTCAGGTATGGTAAAGACTGTAGAACGCCTATCTCCATTAGTATTTGTTGCCGAAGTACCTTCTCCAGAAGCCTGACCAACTAAACCAGTTTTTGTAGTTGGAGCAGAAAGTAAAGTAACAAGGTCATTTGCACTTATAGTTTCATCAGCTGTAGTTGTAAATTTAATCTGGCTTTTTAAATTATCACTAATCCAATCATCATCTATTTTACCACTCCCATCAGCAATAGGTATTTTATCAGCTGTTGGGGTTGAGGTTGCATTAGCAGGATTTTCTACTACTAGAGTATTTGAATCAAGAGTTGCTAAAGAGTTTGCAGAACCACCCCAAGAACTATCTAAATAAGCATTAGTAAGAGAGCTAACAGGGATTGTACCAGTAGCCGAAGTTGAACTTACATAACTATTCCATACAACTAGATTAGCACTTGTTCCACCAGTTGCAGTTCCTGCCACCATTTCAGCTTGAGTAGCTAATTCTGAAATACCTTTAACTGTTAAAGTTGCATCAGGAGCACCAGACAAAGCTGTGTCATCAACATATTTCTTACTAGCAACTTGGTCATCAGTAGTTGGTGCAGTAGTAATTACAGTTGGTAGGTAAGTTGAAAAATCCCAAGTACCATCTATAATTTCATCATTTTCTTTATTAGCTAGGTCATTATAAAATCCTGCTGTATTTGTAAATCTAACTATTGAGCCTATTGCGTGAGAACGAACAAGACCAGATGTTTCTGTGTAAGGATACTTAGCCAAAGCAGTTTTAACTCCTGTAAGAGTAAAAGTACCATCACTATTAGCTGTCATTCCTGTAAAAGTACCAGCTTCTGAAATATTATCTCCATTCGGATTAATACGAAAGTATCCTTTATCTCCAAAATAATCCATTGATAAATCATTATTATAAATATCAACTGCATTATCTAGTGTGATAGTTGTATCACCTATAATAGCACCACCATATAAAGTTATATCAGGAGCTTCAACATACATTCTGTTAGCACTTGAAGTTGGTGTTGGTGTAGCACCAAGCATTGTATCGTAGTGTCCTGTCATACATTCCTCTAAGGCTATATTTTGGGCTTCTGTACCACTATAGTTAGTAATGTTACACATTGTAGCATCTTCTACCCTTTCTGCCACAGAGGGCAAATTTAAGCCTTGCTCATTATAGTAATTATAAAGTGTAGCAGAAGCAGTACCTGCTATCATTAACCCAAAGGCTACGAGGAATGTGAAAAGTTTTTTCTTCATATTTTCTAATTTATTAATAAATTATTATTTTGTCCGTTTATTATTCTAATGTTTTGTCCGTAAGAGTTTACTTCCCATCTATAATCTACACCAGTTGAAGCAAAAGCAGTTTGCATTTCATAGAAAGGTCTTTCTGGTAGTTTTATAAATCCCCTAAATCTTTTTAAACCAGTTGCAGCTAAAGTTTCAGAACTACCACCTAAGTTACGAGTACCTAGTGAGTAGTATCCAAGACCACCACCATCAGGAGAAAGAACTACATCATCTTTTGTACCAAGTAAGCTAAACTTTAGTATCTCACTTCCAAAGTCATAGTTTATTGCAATTTCTAATTTAGTACCAGCTCTGATATATCCTTCTACCCACATTGTATCAAATACCTTTTGATTGTGTGGTTTACCATAATCAAGATGAGCAGAGAACCATTTAGCAGCGATAGGAGCACCTGCAACAGCAGTACCTCCAGCAGCATCTTTTTGCCAACCATCTGAATATCCATCTAATAATTGGTAAGTGTTTGTAGTAGCAGGGTCTAGTGAATATAGTTTACCACCTGCTTCATAGATAACAGATGCAGGTAAAGTCCAAGGAGTTTCCCAACTTCCTTGTGAGAAGTTTCTAGTAAGTATTCTGTTATTAACACCATCATCAGTATCTTCTTTTAAAGCAGTGTATTGATTGTTTTTATAATAAAATGTCATAGCACTAGCAACACCAGCACTATCCATATAGTTCTTAATAGGGTCTGAGAAGGCAGTAGATTGCTCTGTGTCTATACTTTCAACTCTACCTAAAGTATCTATCGTAGGTTCTCCACTAACAGTTACTACATTATTCTTAGCATTAGTAGTAGCAAGCGAATTAGTAGCACCCTCTAAAGGACTTGTTTTAAGAGGTTCAATAGTAATAGCTTCCTTTGTAAGGTCAGCACTAGCTGTAAATGTAAATTGATACCATTGATTTTTTGTTGAAATATAAAGAGATGACCCATCTGGTTGCAGTGCAAAGGCAGTTGGTACTTCATCAAGGTTAAAGTCAGCTGCTTCACCTGGTAATCGTGGACTTGTAGGAGAAGTAAAGTCTGTAAAGTCTGTATTCTTACTCATCTCAACTACCATATTCTCTTCATCAAATACAAATAAGTAGTTCTTGTAGACTGCTACAAAGTCATTAGCTAATCCATCAGCAGGTTTGTTATCATTCTCTGTTAGAGATTGAATACACTTTGCACCAGCAGTTAAACTTAAAGCAGTAGGGTCTGGAGTTACACCTGTTAAAGTTGTAGTTCCTTCTCCACCTGTATAAGTAAACTCTTGCCATACATCACTATCATCTTTGATTCTAACTTTACGAGTACCTGCTACTAGAAATCTACTCTCAGCCCAAGTAGTAGTTCCTTGTTTTGTTAGTGTGTTAGATGTATCAGATAAGTAAGTTGTATTAGCACCACTCCAAGACCATATTTTATCTTGACCATTTACAAGAATGAGTAAGTCTTTAGTTTCTGTAGCACTCCACCAGATAGCACTTCTAAACTTTCCATAAGTTAGACTGTCAATTACTGTTTCATAAGCACCACCTATATAGGCTTGTATGTTTCCATCAGTTGTATCACTTAGAAAAGACCTCCACTCTATTTCAGTATTAGAAGATGTTTTCCAATTACCACCACCTTGTATTCCATATCTATCAGTAGAACGTGTTCCTCTATAACTAAAACCAGGGCGAACACCAATCTTTTCACCATCTACTGTAATAATGTTTTGACTTCCTGATACAGCTACACCTTTTCCTTCTTTAACAACATCTTTCTTATCTTTAAAACCTGCAGAAAAGTTATCTACTATATAGAAATTTTTTAAATCTTTTTCTTGCATATTACCAATTTAATCTTAATTTTTTACGACTACTAGGATACTTGTGTTTGTATTCTTTCTTAGCTGTGTAATAATCTTTTTCAAATATTATTAGGTCTGAATCACTCATTGGTACTGCCTTTGCTAAATCCCAAGATACTCTAGCTAGTAGCACAGCATATTCTTCTGATTGAGCATTTAATGTATCAGCTACTACAGTTGAGTTCTCTATCCAAGTACCAGCACTGTTCCTCCAAGGATACTTTGAGTAGTAATTTATCTCATAAGGTTCACCTTTACTAGCTGTAATGTTATCAAATATAAACCCTGTTCTTGTAGAAGGAGTTGAACTAAATGTAATGTAAGGTTTAACATAATCCACATTCTCCATATCAGGACTACCAGTTGCTGTACCTGTGTCAAAGCCAATTAAGTTCCAACCTTGTTGTAGGCTATCTACATTAAAAGGAGTAGTAGTCGTTGTTGTGTTATAAGCACTAGCAGAAGAACCATATAATAACCCTAGAGCTGTTATATTGCTTGTTGTAGGTAGATAAACCCAGTAGAACAGTTTAGTCACATTGTCTAAATCTACTGCTGTAAGAGTAGAATTTTCTATTGCAAGTGTAGTTCCACCACTAGCTAAATCAACTTCAATAGAATAACTACCTGATACATAATTAGTATCATTTAAAGAAATGTTTTCTCCATTATCACTAGCTGTCCAAGTACCATTATCAGTTAAACTCTCCATTGTGTTGATAGGTACAGAAGAATTAGCATTAGATAGATTAGCTTTAAGCCAAGACAAACCATCTGAATAATCAAAGGCTAAAGTATCACTACCAAAATTGGAGTTAAATACTCTGATATTAACTTTACGAGGATTAACATTACTTCCTTGTGTGTAGTTCTTATACTTAACAATATCAATCAATGCTTCTTTTTTCATATCAGAAGGGAGTGCATAACGATAAATATCATCGTGCAAAGAACGTTCTGTTTTTGTTGCTCTTTTTGTAGAAGAATAATCAAAAGAAGATAATTCTCTACGGATACTTGAATTAATTAAAGTTTTTGTATTCGTAATACTACCCCAGCTGTTACGAAGGTTACCCTTTAAATCATTTTCTAAATCACTATATGTAAAACTCATATTTTTTTAATTATATTTATCCTAGGATACTCTCCCCAGAATATCCTAAGGAAATAAACTATTTATCGTTTACACTGTCGTGAGAAATTAGTCGGAAAATAATCATTAAGATACCATTTGCACCTAAGATTACTTCGTGTAAGTTTTGCTCTCCTGTAAAGTAAAGCGAAAGACCTGTTAGAACTTGGATTACACCCATCCATATAGTCTTCGAGCGAATTAGTTTCTTTAAATATTCCATATATTTTAAATTAAGATTTAGTTGTTGTTATTTCGTATTTAATAGGGTGTTGCCATTCTTCTACATAAGTTCGTGGTACTGCTTTAAATTCTACTCCATAGATTGATTTAAAGAGTTTGCCACCTTCTAAAACACCACTTGCAAAAGCAAGGTAAGCATCTTCTCCTTCTACCTTTACACAGATAGTAGCATTTTCGTGTATCTTATAAGTCATATATTTAGAGATTTTTTGTATCTCTTTTAACTTTTCTTTTTTAACTCCTATGTGGCAACCAATAGGATAAGCCCATTTAGTACAGTCTGAATATGTTTTTAGTTCTGTACCTTTGTAAGAATTGAAAGTGTGATGTCCCATTACTTTATAAGCCATTTCACAATGAGTATTATTTAATACTACTACTTGTAATGGGCTTCTTTTCATTGCATCTTTTAAAACTGCATCTGCTGAATAAGGGAAACTACCACCAAACTTGTGCATTCTTTCAATATGTTCCCAGTTAATATCTAAATAAGTAAGTATCTCTTTTGCTTTTTGTTCCATTTCAGGGGTTATTTTGCTTTTATCATTATACATTGATTGAGTTGTGAGGTCATTAAAATCAAACTGTTCTCCAATAACTCCATCTTTTCTTAGACTTTCCCAAACATTTCTTTGGTTATTCCCTCTCCAAGGGATAGTTCCACTCATTAAAACTGTAAACCAATCATCAAAATTAGGTCTGCCTTCATCATCTATACAATCAAACTTTCTTAACACTGTTTCTAAATCTACATCTCCATTTACTATTTTGAAATAAGCCATTGTTTCTAGTGCATTTTGTGCAGAATGACTTACACATCCATAATCATCATACTTCCTATGCTTCTGGTATTCTCTTGTAGGCAAATAAGGAGTCCAATCGCCACTAGGATTAATTACACTAGCTCCGATATGCTTTCTCTGTATTACACTAAGTATAATATTTAGTAGTCTTTTTACTTTACTACCAAATACCCAATCTTGTTTTAGTTTACTATCTTTTATATACATATTAACATTGGTTATTTTCTAATTTAATATTTATACTTTCAATTAGTTCCCAAGTAACACCATTCTCTGCCTTTACTCCTTGCCAGCAACCCTCTTGAACTGATACATCCAACCAATTATTTATTTCTATTTTATAATTTTGAGCATTTGGTGATTCTGTTGCTCCTAATAAATCTGATTTAAAAAACTTTTTAATATCTTTTGTAGCTTTAGCTTTCTTCTCATTCCATTTTTTTACTGATAGAGTTTTACCATTCTCTACTCTTGTTTTTTGAAACTTTACTTTTTCTACTTTCTCAACTTTTCCTAAATTCTCAATAGCTTGAGAGTTAGATTGAGATAATTTAAACAAAACTATACCTAATAAACTAGATACAATTAATCCTCCAATAATTATAAATGTTAATTCTTTTTTCATATTATTTTTTTACTACTATAACTATTAAACCTGTTAATAATGTTATTAAAATACCTATACTAGAAGTAATTAAAAACCATTGTATTTTTTTTATCCAGCTTGTATCTGTTTTTAAAATACTAACATCAGTCTGTAATGTATTAATATCTTTTTCTATATGAAATAGATGGTTGCCTTTTATGTCTTTTATATCACTAGCAATACCACCAAACTTTTCTTTGTCGTATATGATATGGTCTTTTAATTTTTGTTCTAGTTGGTCTTGCATATTTTTTTAAAAATTAATTATGTTTGTCTTGAAAGTTAGCAGTTTTAAAGATAGGTACTGCTAAACCTTAGGTGGGGTATTTGGTAGGTATTCGGCTAGATTTTTTGTGATATTTCTTGCCACCAATCCTCCCATTCTTCTTGGGTTGGTCTGATGTCAAGTTCTGTACCACATATTTCACATTTGATTGTGAGCGACTTGAAGGGCAACAGTCTTACTGTCTTGTAATCTGTAATCACTTTGCAGTAAGGGCATTTTACACTCCAATCTATCGGTATGTTCATCTTATTACCTCCAGCAAAAGCATTTCTTCAAAGAATATTCCTATCCTTTTGAATTTTATCAACCACATCTTATTTTCTCCCTCAATCTTGCGAGTTCTTGACTCGTCCAAGCCATATTCGGCTTTGTGATTAGGTCTATGA
>Ga0222683_1000456_pt1 | contig 13969 bp, 15 predicted proteins | sample AntAcemetage1073_FD_179841 | JGI IMG/M metagenome (GOLD analysis project Ga0222683, IMG submission 179841) | Saline water microbial communities from Ace Lake, Antarctica - #1073 | ecosystem: Environmental > Aquatic > Non-marine Saline and Alkaline > Saline | place: Antarctica: Ace Lake... | reverse complement strand
ATTCTGGCGAAATAATTTCAGGACTCTACATGCAAAACATTTTTCTTATCCCAGAAGATGACATTAAATTAAAAATGAATGAAGCAATAAAGATAATGAAAGATATTGATATCAATGACTCACCAATTTTAGCATGTGCATTAGCAGTTACAAATGATGGTATATGGTCAGAGGATAAGCATCTTGGAAAACAAGACAAAATCAAGGTTTGGAAAACGAAAGATTTGTTAAAATATATCTAAAAAGAGTAAGTAAGAAAATCTCTTATCTATTACATGCATATGGGCTAACATTCACACCATTTATACCTTCATGAAGACTTTTTCATGGAAAATGATACATAAAAATTCTCTGACAGGTTTTGCATACAGAAAACGTCTGGTGGGATGAGCTGCAACAATGACATATCAGAAACTGTTTAGAATGTCTCAATTCACATCTGATCAAGTTGACTCTCTTACAGCTGAGGACGTATTCCCAGATTATCCATGGTGTGATGAATCTGAAATCAATGTAACGTCTTTTGATGAAGACGTTAGAAAGATGGTTGATTTTCCACAGGAGCCTGCATAGTCTGAAGATATTGAATGTCGTATCAAATATTCCTGCTGGAAAGCAAATCCTAAAAGTAGGATAATCCTTTTTTTGATGGAAAACTTATTAGGAATATGTTATGATATTGGTGTAAAAAGTACTAATTCATATATCTATTAGACTAAATTGACAACTCCTTTATAGGGGGGCGGATGATAAGAGGCTACTGGATGGTTAGTTTTAGGAAGGATAAAATTTAATTTTTCGGTTACAAATTCAAAATACCTGGGTTTTAAAATGGAGGTAGGTATGCGATTTTGTGGACTGGGTCTGTTTGCCACAATTCGATTGTATGCAAATTATTAAATAGTAAGATGGTCTTACTTAGTATGGTAATAGAATGAGTGAAGTAACAATCACAAAATTATCTTCAAAAGGTCAAATAGTTATTCCCAAAACGCTTAGAGATTTTCTAGGACTGAAGTCCGGGGAAGTATTCGCTATGTTTGGTGAAAGGGATACTATTATCCTAAAAAAGCTCGAACTTCCTTCAGATACGGAATTTGATGAATTGCTCAATTGGGGAAGCAATTACGCGAAAAAGAAAAAGATATCAAAAAAGGATGTCCTTAAAGCTATTTCAGAGGTGCGTAAAAAAGGGAGCTAATATTTGAAGAGAGTGGTCCTTGATACAAATATCTTGATTTCCGCCTTTTTCTGGAATGGAAATGAGAGATAAGTTATATTGAAATGCAGGATGAATAATTTGAAATCTGTCCTCTCATCTGAAATCTTAGATGAGACAAAACGGGTTCTTCAAAAGAAGTTCGCTCTCCCTCAAGAAAAGATTGATGAATTTATTCGTGATGTGTTACTCTTTTCTGAAATTGTTGTGATAAAAGGAGAGATTGACGTAATCAAAGAAGATCCCTCAGATAACATTGTTCTTGAGACTGCAATAAGGGGAAATGCAGATCTCATTATCACAGGGGACAATCATCTGTTGAAAATTAAAGCACACAAGGGAATAATTATTATCCAGGCATCCAAGTTAATATAATAGGCCGTTAGCTCACTCAACATCCTCTGTTATCAAAGATAACTCCGGACCACATTGCATTCTCACTTCGTTCGGGGCATTAAACACGCGGATATGTGGTTCACTTTGTTGTACTCGTTCTCCCAAATTCTCCTGCGACACAGGTTCCGACCAAAAAATTAATATCGATCTTCGGGAATCAAAAACCCTAAAATCGAAATAAATCTTTGGTCTCCACTATGTGATTAGTTAGCGACTAAGTAAAAAGACATGCACTTGTAATAATGCAAACAATACTCTAAACAAGTATAACATTTAAGTTTTGGTTAGCAACAATAATTAAATCTTTGAGTCTTCTGGAAAACGAAACCTTCTAAGCATGCAAAATGGGAAGTTGCTTGAGACAGGTTTTAATCCTGTTGAAATTGATAATGTGCGTAAGTATGCGATTTAGGAAATACGGGGCTTCTTTTTTGGTGATAGAAAAGCAGGGAAATAAAAGATACTGGAGTGAAAAGCAAAAGAGAGGCTGGGACGAAAGATTAAATAATACAAGAGCCATAAATAATTCATATGAATCAATTGTTAAGCGTAATAGTGCATAAGGAAGGAAAATTTTACGTTGCAAGAATGCCCCGAAGTAGGGACAGTATCTTAGGGTGAGAGCATAGAAAAAGCTATTAAAAATCTAAAAGAATCAACAGAATTATATCTCGAAGAATTCCCTATGAAAAAAATAACGAAGCCCTTTGTAACCTTTTTTGAGGTAACATCTCATGTCAAAACTTCCAAAGCTGTCAGGGCATGAGACGATTAAAGCTCTTTCTAAACTTGGTTTCGTAAAGAAAAGACAGCGGAGAAGCCATGTAATGCTCGTAAAGAAGACAGATAGGTTTGTATACCGTTACACAAAGAAATGGCTACAGGAACGTTAAAAAGGATACTCAGAGGCAAGCAAAAGTAGATCAAGAGGAATTTTTAAAGACATTGGAAAAATGATTTGAAATAACTTCCAATTGGGGGAAGAAAAATTCCATAAAAAGTCGTAATGTATTTATCAATAATCCCAGTTGTTAATACGATTTATTGAAGAATGGGTAGGGGAAACAAACAGGATCATTGAAGAATGTTTAAATCATTAGTTGATATAGAAATATTAATTCAGAAGGGAACAAGTAAAAAATCAACATATTATGAGCTATTAGTTTAACGGAAATTTAACGGAAATCATTTCTGTAAATAAAATTAATCCAAAAATCGCCAATCTGCAATTAGAGATCTGAAGGAACTCGTCGACAAGAAAATCGTTACTAGAAAAGGCGCGGGAAGAAATGTACATTATGTTTTTCAGGTAGTCTATCGGTCGATTAAGTAAAAGGGCATGCACTTGCAATAATGCAAAAGCAATACTCTAGGCAAGTATGAAATTCAAGTTTTAACAACAATAATTAAATTTTTGAGTCTTCGGGAACACAGAAGCGTACAATATGGAAACTGGTAAGCATACAATATGGGAAATTGTTAGGTGTACAATATGGGAAATTTCTCTCGGAGGGGTAGTTTTTAACGAGGCGACTTTCAGGCGTACAATATGGGAAACTGGTAGGATTAGGTTTTAGGAAACTGCTAGGCGCATGATTTAGGAAATTTTTAAGGTAGTCGTTGATGCAACGTTTTCTTCTGTTGTACGGTACGCTAGACTAGTGGATTTTTCAGGTTAACGACTGGTTTTAGAAAGTAATGCTCAGATGGGTGGGCTTTGGCCTTTAAAATTATAAAATCAAAGTATCAATAAGAATTAGTAAGAAGAGAGAAGTCAGAAGCATACAATATGGGAAATTACGATTAAAGAAAGTTAGATAAAAAAACAGAATGCTTTTTACTACGAATTTATATCCTGTTCTATAATGGTTAAACATTTATCATTTGAAATTGTCAAACAGATTCATGATAAATCCATGGGTGAAAATGAAAACATATTCTGTGAAAAACCTGAAGACGTAAGATTCTCGATTGAATTTGTAAAAGAATACGTTAAAGAGGATCTTTACAAGCAAGCTCTAGGTTACTGCATATCTTTAATTGCGTTACATCCATTCAAAGATGGAAACCACCGGACCTCACTATACAGTGCAATTATTTTTCTAATATTAAATAGTGAAGTCAATGAACCAACTGCCGAATCCGTTAAAAACATTCAAAAATGGAGAACCAATGAGATTGATAAAAACAATTATATGTTGAAACGTGAGTTTTTTAGGATTACCTGTATTGAATATGATGATCCTTTGAGAAAACAAGAGATTTTAAAAATTATGAATTCCCATTATGGAATAACAATTGAAAGATGGTTAAGGGAAAACTGTAAAAAAAAGTCGTTCTAATGTAATTTAGAGCAAAACTTACTTGCTTCTTCCATATCCTTAAGAAAGTCATCGATAACACTTACTATTTCTTTTCTCATAGTACCATGGTAATATTATTATTACTGCTATTTAAATCCATTGATTAAAAATTAAAAAAGTGACATTTTATCGTCATTGTACTATGTACTGATAAATCATTTGAAATAAATGTTTTAAATAAGTTAGCAGAAGACTGAATTGACAGCCCTTTTAGGGGGGGTGGATGATAAGAGGCTACTGGATAGGGTAGTGTAGGGAAGGATAATACTGAATTTGGGTAAAAGTGTTTAAGAAAAATAAAAAAAGCAAATGTTTGTTAGATTAAAGAGGAATTTACAAGTGAAAACATCTAAACTTGAAGACAAAAACTTTGATTACAAGGAGAAAATCGATCAATCCTTTGGAAAAATAGTGTGTGCTTATGCAAATACTGATGACGGTAGAATCATTGTTGGAGTTTCTAAGAATGGTGAAATAGTCGGTGCGACTCAAAAAGATGAAGAGAAAGCTACAAACATTATGGAGAACTGTAAACCTTCTGTAAAATTTAATTCGAAATGGGAAAAACGTGATGGTAAAAATATTTTAGTGATAGATATCCCAAAATCCAATAGAACCCACACTTGGAAAGGTGTTGCCTACAAGCGTAGTGGCTCATCATCAATGCCAATGAATGTTGATGAAATCGTGGAACTCAGTAGAAGACGTGGAGATATAAGATTTGATGAAGAAATCTGCAGAGGGGCTAGTCTAGAAGAGATAGATTCAGAAAAGATTAGATGGTTTTTACGGACAGCTAATCTTAAACGGGATTATCCTATCGATGATGGTACTCCTACTGAAGATGTATTAATGTATCTGAATCTGTTACAAAATGAAAAATTCACAAACGCTGCGATACTTCTCTTTGGTAAAAATCCGCAAAGATTTCATCTTCAAGCGGAGGCGAAATGCATACATCTTCACAGTTCAGAAATCGAAAAACCATTTGAAAGTTATCAGATATACAAAAGCAACATCTTTGATCAAGTTGACAATGCAGTTGGTTTTATTCTCGATAGGTTGATTAAGCCAGTTATTCCTGTTCCTGGGAAGATTGCAACAGAAAGGCCATATGAGATTCCAGAATTTGTCATTCGCGAGGCAATAGTTAATGCAATTGCCCATAGAGATTATTATTCTACTGGCAGTGTGCAGGTTATGGTTTTTTCTGACAGAATTGAAATATGGAATCCAGGTGAATTACCCTTAGGGTTAACACTAGAAGCATTGAAGAAACCACATCCTTCTCTTCCAAGAAATAAATTGATAGCTGAATGTTTCCATTTATCAGGATATATCGAAAAAGCTGGTAGTGGAATCATTGAAATGATAAAACAATGTAAAGAAAAAGGGTTACCTGAACCTGAATTTGAAGAAAAAATGGGTTGTTTTGTAATCACGATATATAGGTCTATTATGACAGATAAGTATCTAGATAGTTTGGGTTTAAATGAAAGACAGAAGAAAGCCGTTAAGTACATTGAAAAGCATAGTAGAATAACAAGAGCAGAGTATGAAAAACTCTGTTTCGTATCTGAAAGAACTGCAAACAGGGAATTAAGTGATCTTGTCGATAAGAAGGTAATTGAACAGAAGAAAAAAGGTCCAGAAACTCATTATATTGTGTCTCGGCGAGATATGGCGAGGTATGGCGAGATACACTAAAAAACAAGAAAGACAATATTCAAGACTTTTGCACTTTTTTGATTCACAGGCAGGTAAATAGAAAGATCATTATATTTGTTCCAATTATCAGTATTTGAAAATTGTAGATACCTGAATCAATTGGGTTATAACATGTTATCTTATCTGATAAACCTGATGGATTATACTGTACTATTAACCCGGATATTATTCAGGTTAAATAGTACAATATTTAACTTGGGAACCTGTAAAAATTTAATATGATAAAACATTGAATATATAGGTTTTTCAATTTTCTTTAAAGAAGATAATTTAGCATAATAATTATCAAAAAAATTACTGAATTAACAGATAAGAAACGATGTAAACGGGTTTTATTATATATATATTTTTAAAAAGTCTTAGTGTGTGAGTGAGTGAGTATGTCTAAACGAATATATATATAAAAAAAGACATGATTTACTTGGAAATGTTTTTGATGTTCATTGTCAATAGTAACTCAGAAAATTTTCCTAAAATGTTTCCCCAAGTTCAATAGATCCCAAGTTAAGTCATACTTTTTTGTACTTGGTATTTTTTATTTAAACCTGCAACAATGAATTATGGATAACGTATTTTCTTAATCTGGGATTTTACCAATAATATTATTCAAGACTTTTGCAGAGGACAAATCGTTATCCCTAAACCGATTCGTGAAATGTTTCACATCACTACTGGAGAAAATATGTTCTTTAGAGTCCGAAAGAATGATATACATATTCGTAAAGAAGAAGGTAAAAAATCTCTTGAAGACATGTTAAAACCGAATCAAAAAGAAAAAAGCTGAACCAAAACACATCAATTGGAAAAATATGTATTATTCACAATTTAATGAAGAGTAAATACCTGTAACCTTATGTTTTGGTGAATATATGAAATATGTAGGTAGCAATGTTTTCATTTATCCTATCCTTTATGAAGGCAAGAAAGCAGAAAAAGCAAAAAAAATACTTAGCGATATGGTTGAAGGTATATCACCATGTGCTACATCATCTCTTACGCTAGATGAAGTCATATGGGTTATTATGAAAACAGCTGATCGAGAAAAAGCAATTCAAGTTGGGAAAGACATCTTATCATTACCAAATCTGAAAATACTCGAAGCTACAAATGAACATATCATGCAATCGATAATGTTGATGGAAAAATACCCCAAGTTAAAACCTCGAGATGCAATACATATTGCTGTATGTACTCATGCAGAGATTTTTACGATTATAACTGATGATGATGATTTTGCTACCATCTCAGAAATTAACAGAATTCCTTTAGCATAAAAGACGTCCTTTGGAACCAAAAATGCCTGTGATACCGTCAAGTGAGAATAGTAAGCTTGTTACATTGTTTTCAACCAAGGGGAAATTTGAGGAAGAACCGAGTGTTCCATTAAATGAAAGACAGAGGAAAGCACTATAGTATCTCAAAAAAACATAAGATGATGACAAACAGGGATTATCGAGAATTGTTTCCAGAAATTACTTGTAGAACAGCGTTGAACGATCTAAAGGATTTGGTGGACAATGGGTTGTTAAGAAATGAGGGAACAGTAAAGAATGCATATTACACATTTCCGAAATAATTCTGAAATAATTATTTCATAGGACAAAGAATAGTAGGTAAGAAAAAAATCTGTTGCAAGGATTTTACCCGACAACTTTTGCGTGCAGAAATTGTCTGGTAACTGACAGATTTTGCGTAATGGGTGGATACGCTTCGTATTTTAATATTGAATAATGGGTGAATAATTGTTTGAATAATAGTTGAATAAAGTAAACATGTTAGTAAAGAATGATAAGGAGTGAAACTATTCATGCCAGTAGATATCATTGACCTCAGCCGACTCATTGGTGCCATCGTTCTCCTCCTCATCCCAGGATATCTGTGGAGTTTTCTATTCCTAAAACAAAAAGATATTACTCGTCTAGAACGCGTTGTCTTTGGGTTTGTTCTTAGCATCTCCATGTTTGTCCTTGCGTTCTTTACTTTTGATCTCATCCTTAATATTCCTATCACACAAAACAAAACTATACTTCTCTACACTGTATACACTGCTGTTATTTTCATTCTTTTTGCTATTTCCATCATCAAAAAAGGCATGCCAAATCAAACAAAACAATTCTTTGCAAGCATAAAAACACTCATCAAACAACCAAAACAAACACTTGCCGCAAACAAAACCATGCAAATCCTGCTCCTTCTAGCAGGCGTTCTCATCTTTGCAGCATACATGGGTTTTCTACCACATCTCAAAGACGGATACTTCTTACCATTTCATGTTGATGAATGGATCCATTGGACATATAGTAAATCCTTTATGGAAGCAGGACAAACCATATTCACCAATCCCTACCTTGGTACAGGTCTTTCTAGATCTCTTGAACCAGGATTTATCTATATCATTTCAACAATTTCCTGGCTCACTGGTGTGTCCTTTAACACCATGTTTATTTTCATGCCAGCAATCATAACAATGCTAGCAAGTCTAACTGCATTCATCCTTGGCAATAGACACAAACGACGATTTGGTCTTGAAGCGGCACTTTGTATTGCAGTTATTCCAACAACATGCAGGATGATGGGACCAAGTTTTTTTGTTCCTGTTGCAACGGGACTTTTCTTCCTTGTTTTTCTACTGTGGTTTCTACAAACGGAAAAACCAATTCTGCTCACTTTATTTGTTCCAGTTGGCCTGTGGGTTATTTTCCTTATTCATCCACCAACAGCTCTTGCAGGAATAATTATAACCTTTGTTTATGCAATCATGCTCCTCTTTGACAAAGCATTCAAACAATCAGCAATACATGCAATATATGCACTCATTCCAATTGGTGGAGCATTTTTTCTCTCAGCACGATGGGGAGCATCCATCCAAGTAGTGATTGATGCATTTTTTGGTGGAAAATATTTCTTAGATTATAATCTTCCACAGATATGGGTTTCCTTTGAACAAATGGGCATAATTATTTGGATTTTAGCTATTGTTGGAGTATATTTTGCATTTAGCAAAGGAAAAACAATTATTCGTACCATTGGTCTTTCGGCACTTGCCTTTATCATTCTGATTGGACTCTATGATAAACTTGGGTATGGCCTTCCCATTATGTATGAACGATCATTTATGTACCTATTTGTAATGATATGTCTTCTTGCTGGTTGGGGTCTAGCAGAATTTCGCTGGAGTTTAACAGAGCTTGTGCTTGACTATTTACCAGTAAAAGATGGAAAAGTAAACATGGATGCTAAGATAAAATATGCAAGTATGGTCATTCCATTTATCATTGTTATAATCCTAGCCATGACAACCGTTCCAGCACATACAGATATTCCTTATTACCATATGATTAATGAAACTGATTATGAAACCTATGAATGGATCAATGAAAATATTGAAAGTTATAACAACCAAAATCAGACCTATGATCGTGCAGCGGTTGATCCATATAAAGCCTCACCATTTTCAGCGATCACAAGACTCTACATTGTTTCTTCAACGATGCATCCGATTCCAGGATATAGGTATCATCAGGAAGTAAGTACGTTTCTTAATAATGGTTGTACAGATACCTCGTTTTTGGAAACATTTGATGTTTCAGTCGTATACAACTCTCAGTGTAATAATGAAAATCTCACCATGATTTATCCATATGTGTATATCTACACTGGCTAAGTTTTGGTATTATTATAATGCTTTAAAAAGAGAAACAGTAACTTGTATGTAACAAAGGAAAAAATGGTATCATATCTGAATGATATTTAAAACCCATATTTCCTATGAGCTTCATCAATGGGTAAAATTTCAGCGATACGAACCTGTTTTTTCCCTTCTAAAATAGAATAAAAAACGGTCCAGGTCCTACCAATATGCATACGATATCGTTGTTTCCCTTTCACTGGCAGTTTTTCTTTATCCCCAGATCCTTTTCCAGGATATGGATTTGTTTCTAATTTCTTCAGATTTTCTTTGATGATTCGGGTAGTTTTTTTATCTAAATATCCAACAAACTCTTGGATTTCAGATGTAACAAAAACGTTATAGGTCATCTAAAGCCACTAACTCTTCTTTGTTTTGTTGTTCAACGGCATCCATTTTTTCCTTGAGCTTCATCCTATGATATGCCTGCAACATTTTTCTAAGTAATACATCATATGTCTCGCCGGCTTTCTTTACCTCTCCAATCTGTTCCCACACTGTTTTTGATACTGGAATACGTTTCGTCATTGCCATGGTAAATATTTATAATGTTTACAATATTTAAAATTTGTGCATATTTGCCGGTAAATACATTTCTCAATAATGGTTGTACGGGTACCCTGTTTTTAGAAACATTTGATGTTTCAGTGATCTGCAATACCGATTGTGATAATGCAAATCTGACGATGATTTATCCATATGTATATATTTATAATCAGTAACCTCAAAAAAACAGATTAATAGAAAAATGAATAATTTTGAAATTTTGATAGAAGGAATTATTGATGCTTGAGTTTAAAGTCCATAAAATACGTGGGTATTGTCCAGTTTACAATACCGGTGATAAAATCACTGTTCAAGATCCTGAGATTGTACTAGAAAAGACTGATGCATTATGCACGCATGCGCTGTCAACACTTTTGCATTACACAACAATTCTTGAACATGAGTGGTGTCCGGTAAAACTTGGATTGACCACAGAAAAAGATCCAAATCATGCTTATTTGCAGTGTGTTGATCCTGGAAAACCATATACTGATGGTGGAACGGTTATTTTTCAATGTAAAAAGGTAGATGATTAACATGAAAATTGCAATTGTTGTAGGTACTCGTCCTGAAATTATTAAGATGAGCCCAGTTATTCGGGAATGCGAAAAACGAAAACAACAAAATATTGATGATTCAGATTCATCGTTTGATTATTTCATTCTTCATACTGGTCAGCACTATAGTTACAATATGGACAAAGTGTTTTTCGAACAACTCAACTTACCAGATGCAAAGTACAATCTTGATGTAGGTTCAGGCAGTCATGGTATGCAAACAGGAAAGATCCTTGCAGGTGTTGAAGAAGTTCTTTTGAAAGAAACACCAGATGTTGTGTTGGTGCAAGGTGATACAAATACCGTTCTTGCTGGAGCGCTTGCTGCTAGTAAACTACATATCAAGGTTGGGCATGTTGAAGCAGGTCTTCGAAGTTATGATAAACGTATGCCTGAGGAAATTAACCGAGTGCTTGCTGATCATATCTCTGATTTTTGTTTCGCTCCAACCGAACAGGCAAAAGAAATTCTTCTTAATGAAGGAATACGCTTGGAAAACATCTTTGTCACAGGTAACACGATTGTTGATGCAGTATATCAAAACCTAAAGATTGCAAATAAAAAGGCAAATGCATTAAAAGAACTTGGTCTAAAAGAAAAAGAATATTTTTTAGTAACAACTCATCGTCAAGAAAATGTAGATAACAAAGAACGATTCAAAGGAATTCTTACAGGTCTACAGGAAATAACAAAGGAGTACAACCTTCCTGTAATCTATCCAATTCATCCACGATCACAAAAAATGATTTCAGCACATAATCTACGATCGGATGGTGTTACCCTCATTGATCCATTAGATCTGTTTTCCTTTTTACAACTTGAACAGAATGCAAAACTTGTTCTCACAGATTCTGGAGGTATCCAGGAAGAAACATGTATTCTTGGAATACCATGTGTTACCCTGCGAGATAATACTGAACGGCCAGAAACACTTGATGTCAGATCGAACATGCTTGCTGGTGTAATCCCAGAAGATATTGTTAATTGCGTTTCTGTTATGATTGAAAACAATAAAGAATGGAAAAACCCATTTGGTGATGGAACTTCTGGGCATAAGATAATTGGAGTTTTGGAGGAAAGATTATGAGTAAAGAAGAAGGCAATAAAAAAATATTAGTAACAGGCGGGTCTGGCTTTATTGGTACAAATCTTGTAAACGAACTACGCAGTCGTGGTCATAAGGTTGTTGCATGTGATTTATTAAATCATGAACTACCAGATTACATTCGTTGTGATGTCCAAAACTTTCGTCACATACAACGTGTGTTTGACAGTTTTGGTCCGTTTGATTATGTGTATCATCTTGCTGCAGAATACGGTCGCTGGAATGGAGAGGATTATTATGAGAATCTCTGGGAGACAAATGTGATTGGAACAAAACATATGCTCCGGATGCAGGAAGAAAAAGATTTTCGTATGATTTTTTTCTCTAGTGCTGAAGTATATGGTGATTATGAGGGAGAGATGACTGAAGATGTGATGGTTGGTAATCCCATTAAAGATACCTATCAAATGAATGATTATGCAATTAGTAAATGGGCTGGAGAGCTAATGTGCATGAATTCGACGAAGATGTTTGGAACTGAAACAGTCCGTGTTAGACCTGTTAACTGTTACGGTCCGCATGAGGAATATACACCTTATCGTGGTTTTGTTCCTAAATTCATTTATCATGCACTTCATGATATGCCTTATACTGTGTATCAGGGGCATAAACGCATTATTGATTATGTTGAAGATACCTGTAAAACATTTGCAAATATCGTTGATAATTTTATTCCTGGTGAAGTCTATAATGTAGGTGGCCGAAGGGAATGGGAACGTGATATAAAAGAAATTTCTGACATTGTCTTAAGTACGCTTGGAAAAGACGACTCGCTTGTAACATATAAAGAGGCTGAGCCATTTACAACACAAGTAAAAAAAATTGATTTTAGTAAATGCATCCGTGATTTGAATCATAATCCATCGATTTCACCAGAAGAGGGGATACAGAAAACTGTTGATTGGATGAAATGGTATTATCGATTGGATACAAAAACTAAACCAATGGCAGAAACAATTGCATAAAAAAATATGATGAGGCGAATAAAAAATGGGAAGATTTAGTGAATACGATGGAGAAACCATTTTGGTTACTGGTGGTGCTGGCTGTATCGGTAGTAACTTGTGTAAAACGCTATCGGAGCTTAATGCTCACAAGGTTATCATTTTGGATAATTTATCATCTGCGTATGAATGGAATATTCCACAAGCTGATAACATTTCTTTTGTAAAAGGAGATATACTCAACGATGAGGACTTAAAACGTGTGTTTAAAGAAAAACCAAGTTATGTGTTTCATCTAGCAGCACATTTTGCAAATCAAAATAGTGTTGACAGTCCAGAAACAGATCTTATGGTTAACGGTATGGGTATTCTTAAAACTCTAGAACATGCACAACTTTTAGGAGGCAATCTTAAAAGATTCGTTTTTAGCAGTAGTGGATGTGGGGTATATGGTCTTGATTCAAAGATGCCTTTTAAAGAACATGATATCAGTATCAGCTTGCATACGCCATACCAACTGACAAAGCTACTCGGAGAGCTTTATACTAATTATTTTCACAATTTATACAAACTTCCGATAGTAAACGCAAGATTCTTCAATGTGTTTGGACCTGGTGAAGTCCCAGGTAAATATCGAAACGTTATCCCTAACTTCATGTACTGGGCAATGAGCAATCAGCCATTACCAATCACTGGTGATGGTAGTGAAACAAGGGATTGGACTTATGTTGATGACATAGTAAATGGTCTTCTTAGTATGGGCATAAAAAAAGATGCAATTGGTGAAGCAATTAACCTTGGATCTGCAACTGAAACCCATGTAATCGATATGGCACATATGGTTAACGAGCTCACAGGAAACACTATGGATATTACCTACACAGAGCGCAGGAATTGGGATGTAAAACATAGGCTTCTTTCATCAATTGATAAAGCAAAAAGACTCTTAGGCTACGAACCCAAGACTCCTTTTGAGAAAGGCCTCAAAAACGTTAACAAATGGTTTGTTGATAACTGGGAAAATATTCAAGAGAGTGCAGAGTTTCCAGAAAATAAGAAACAACAATGGAAGCATACTGTAGATCAAAAGACCCAAGAGATCATTGCATAGGTTATAATGGGTTTGAAACGATGAAAATAATAATGATATCTAAAGCCACAGTATTTTATATGTGGATTTAGCACAAAAGCTGTAAATGTTAGAAATATGCAAAGCATGGAGCACAGAAAGATTTATTAGCCTGCTAATAGTAACTATATATGTGATGTTATGAATATTAGTGTAGAAGTCACCGGAACTCTTCTTAAATATTTAGATTCAAAGGTAAAAGAAGGCTTATACAAAAGCAGAAGTGAGGCTGTGCGATCTGCAATCAGAGAAATGATTCAAGATGACATTAGCGAACAACTCAAAAAGAAAGGT
>Ga0222683_1000454_pt1 | contig 13976 bp, 6 predicted proteins | sample AntAcemetage1073_FD_179841 | JGI IMG/M metagenome (GOLD analysis project Ga0222683, IMG submission 179841) | Saline water microbial communities from Ace Lake, Antarctica - #1073 | ecosystem: Environmental > Aquatic > Non-marine Saline and Alkaline > Saline | place: Antarctica: Ace Lake... | reverse complement strand
CAGGCAAATAACAACGCACCTTCTGTCTGGGCTTTCAGCGGAGTACATGCCGACGGTAGTGTCCCAGATTCTCTGGAAGAGATTGTGGAAGAGGGATATTTCGATCTCATGATTAGTTCCTTGACCGCTGGCGACGTGATACTTGTTCATACCGGTGGAACCGTTACCATTCTGGAAGTAGTCACCGCGACCACAACTGTTCAGACCAGAGTACAGGGCAAGGTTAATCAGGTTCGTACCACTTCCGGATATGTTATTCAAGGGTTTGAGTCTGTTGAACTTGCACATGCTTCAGTAGCAATCGCCGCGGTTATTGCAGATGCGGAAAACCATACGGGCTTGTTTATCGTTAAAAATACTTCGGCAAGTGGTGTTATTGCGCATACCCTTACGTTGACTTCCGGTACTTTTGACGGCACACACAACGTAGCAACCCTGAATGCTCCAAAAGAAGCACTTTGCGTTTATTTTGATTCTGCTGGAAATGGTACGATAATTGAAAATGTTGGCGGAGTCGTATTGTCCTAATAACCTTTTGTAAGTAAACAAAAATAGCTCCCCTCCGAAGAGGGGAGCTATTTTAAGGAAGCTTCTCATGTCTTTTTCACAATCAAGTCATGCGACCATCGGAGCACATGATTTCCATTATCCAATTGACACCGCTGGCTCGAGAAGCGAATATACAAAATAAGGATTAATTATGTCCACAGATATTGAAATATGCAGTAATGCTTTACTCTTGATTGGTGACGATCCGATAACCTCTTTCAGCGACAATAGTGCGGGTGAAATCGTTTCCTCTGATTTTTACAACAGGACAAAGAACGAGGTCTTATGTCATTACCCTTGGGCCTTTGCAAAAAAGCTTCGAGAGATAGGGCTTATAAATTATGGATATGCTGTTTATTCCGGTGTCGTTGGAGACAGGGTAAACGGAACATATGCCGGAGGAGATTCTTTCATAAATGATGAAATTAATATCGGGCTTATGAATCTTGCTAATGATTATATTTTAATCGGAGACGACGATCCTTTCGATTTAATTGACTTTAAGTTTGTGTCCGGTGCAGGCGAGAATTGTATTTTAGAGTTTTATTATTACAAGGCAGGGGTGGGATGGACGGCACTTTCCGTCATAGACAATACAACCGGCTTTACAACTTCAGGCGAGATAACTTTTGTTCCTCCTGCCGGATGGGACAAAACAGATCAGGCCGAAGCAAGCGGAGACATCACTGACGCTTACTATATCAAAATCGTCAGAACAAACACCAATACTCTTTATCTTCCAGAAGAAGAACGATTTAAAACCAGAAACACAAACATACCAAGTGCTTACAATTTTTCGTATGCTTGGAAACTTCCAAAAGACCTGTTAAGACTTTGGGCGATTTACCCAGAATCGTTAAACTTTACACGCATTGGAAATAAGATATATTCAAATCAGAAGGATTTTTATCTTGAATATATTTGGACGGTAACAGAAGCATTTATGCCGGAATATTTCGTAACTGCTCTTGAATATAAATTAGCATCTAAGTTTGCCAAGTCGATTACGGAATCTTCGTCAACAGCAAAAGAGATGTATGAAATGTACCTTAGACATGTTTCGAAAGCTTCTAATATTGATTCACAGGAACATCCACAAAAAGCGATACTATCACAGCCCTTTTCAGACGTAAGATTGGCTGGATTCTCAACAAGTCCATACGGAGTTCTTTAATGTCAGATTTATATGAACTAAATAGTAATATGACCCGTGGAGAAATAACCCCTCTGCTTAGTGGTCAGAAAAACCTTGAAATGTACTACTCTGGTTTAGCATCTGCAAAAAACGTGCTTGGTTTTCCGCAGGGCGGACAAACTAAAAGACACGGGATGCGAAAATCTTCGACGGTTTCTTCTGATGGCAGGATGGAAACATTCAAGTTTAGTGAAGACGATGTGTTCGGTTTACTGTTCACACCAGACGAAATACTGATTTTCCAGAATGGTTCTCCCGTTTATGTCCCTTGGTCAGCACCTTATAGCTCGGCAACAGATTATTATGTGAGCGCTACTGTAAGTGTTTCTAATACAGATTATTATTGCAGCTTATCTCACCCAGAATGGATAAACCAGAAAGTATATAAACCAAATGACTATGTAATAGACGATGCAAGATCAGATGTGTATCGGTGCATCAGGGGGCATTATTCTGACCCTACAATTACCAAGCCCGCTACGGGATCGGCTTGGGCATCAGAGTGGGTTTTGGTTGATTCTTTAGCAAACATCGCTCCTAATCAGGCAACCTCTGTTGATTTCTGGCACCCGATGACAAATGTTGGCCTTGGCTGTAGTATTTATTCTTTGCCGTCTTACTGGACACTGGCACAGATAAGAGAGTTTGATTTTATACAAAGTGCTGACACTTGCATCATTACGCAAGGAAGCGTTCATCCTAAAACTCTCGTGCGTTATTCCGATACAAATTGGGTAATAGACGATATACCTTTTAAGAATATCCCACAATTCAACTTTCAAGACTCGTCCTCCCCAACCGCTGTTACGGAAATGCAGAGTGTAAACCTAAGTACCGACGTAACAAACGGTGACAGGATGAAACTCTCTTTAGAGGGTATTTTAACGGATGAATTTACCGTATTTGCCCCAGCAGTTGTTGGGGATGATAATTGGTTAAGTACCGCTAATGCGATGAGGAAAGCGTTAGAAGATCACCCGCTATTAAGAAACAAAAACTATATAAGAATTACCAACGACGCAACAAGTCCTGACAGATATGTTGTTAGCTTTATTGACGACACCGCAAACAATTGGGATTTAATGATTCCAACTTTTACAAGCTACGACGCTACAAATATTTCCCCGACATGTGTAAGGGTGGCAGCCGGTACTAGCCCAGAAGAAAACACATGGTCTGCTACAAGAGGATATCCAAGAACCTGTACTTTTTTTGGCGGGAGACTGTATTTTGGAGGAAGTTTAAATAGAAGAAACACCTGTTGGGGGTCACGGGTTGGGGACTTCTTCAATTTCGATAAAGGAAAATCCTTCGATGATGATGCTATTGAGTTTACTCTTGACACAAATCAGGTTAATGAGATCACGGCAATTTTCGGGAATCGTTCTCTTCAAATATTCACAAACGGAAACGAGTTTTTTGTACCAACACAGCCAATTACTCCTGAAAAAGCAGTGATCTTGCCTCAAACAAACAGGGGGGCAAAGAGAGTAAGGCCCGTTACGATTGACGGAATAACCTTGTTTGTTCAGGAAGAAGGAAAGGCTATTATACAATTTCTGTATTCTGACGAAACAAAAGCTAATCAGTCAAGTTCCGTTTCTTCTGCATCAGAGCATTTAATAAAAGATCCAAGAGAGCTTGTTTTGCAAAGAGCGACATCGGGCCGTGATGCTAATTATGTATTTATTCTTAACGAAGACGGCACATTAGCGATTTTTAATTCTATGTCTTCACAGGGGGTAGCAGGGTTTTCTCGATGGGAAACAGCACAAGACTCTTCCAGCGGAAGCAGGATAAATAGCATGACGGTTGTTGGATCGCTTATATACGCATTAACGGAAAGAGTAATTAATGGTTCGACTGTTTATACTGTTGAGGTAGAGGACGCAAGTCTTTATGTTGACGGTGGTGTTGTTAGCACTGATCCTGTGGCCTATAATTCACATGTGCTGATAAACATAGCAGACAATTCCCGACCAGATGGATATTTAACAGGAGATTGTGGAGAGGTCTATTTTACGTCAGAAGATATAGGGAAAACAATAAAGGTTGCTTATGGCGGAACAGGAATAATAAGAATACTCACAACCACAGAGGTAGTGCAAATAGAGGCAAGCAGAATATACACAGGGATATATGAGCCTGACGAGTGGACAATGAGTAATACCATTGAAGGGTTAGACCACCTGTTAGGCGAAACTGTTTATATGAAAACTAACGACGGCCTAAACCTTGGCACAGATGTCGTTACAAAGGTAGGAACCAGTTCCCATCGTGTTACCTATGCCGGCGCTATAAATTATGGCGGTTCTGCGGGACTGTTTTTTGCCCCTGAAATAAAGTCAATGCCCCTCAACGTACAGCTTCCAAAAGGGCCAAACGCTCATAGGAAAAAGAAAATAGCGAGAGTTTCACCAAATCTTTATAATAGTAATTCAGTTCGTATCAACGGCAAGCCAGTACCGCAGAAAACTTCTGGCGGGTTTCTTGTTCCATTAAACGGTATACAAAACAGAAAACATGTTTTAGGGTGGTCGTTAGAAGCACAGGTAACATTTGACCAAATTGAGCCAGAACCTTTCACAATACTCGGATATGGTTTGGAGGTAGCGGTATAATGCAATATGCAACTGTGATAGCGAAAGGTGGAATGTCGATGTTGAAAGGACTACAGACTGTAAAAGCTGGCAGGGAACAGGCGTATAAGCTTGAGTTAGAATCTGAGCAGGACGAAATTGCGACTATTTCAGCCGAAGCCGATAGAAAATATGATCTCACAAAAGCTCTTGCGTCTCAGGTTGCCGGTGCGGGGGCTGGAAGCGTTGAAGCTTTTTCAGGATCACCTCTCACAGTTATGGAGGAAGACGAAAGACTTGAGGCGAAGAACACCAAAAGAGCAGACTATCAGAGACTTTTAAGAAAGCGTGTAGCACGAAGAACTGCAAGAAATGTTAAAGATACTACTTATTTTAAGGCCGGAGTTGGGTTGATGAAATGAGGAGCGCATAATGGGACGAGGGAAACGATACTCTGGGAAAAGTAGCATAAATGTGCAAAGCATGGACACCGGAGCTGATGTTTTAGCTAACACTATGGCTGGTGGATTTGCAAAGTTTAAAGATATTGGGCTTGAATACCTCAATAAAAAAGCTATTGAGCGAGGGCAGGAGTCGGCCGGCAAAACTCCGCTTCAGAAAAAAAACGGGGTCACGCAAACACCAAAATATTATAACGAAAACAATATCATTGGAAGCACGGAGAGAAAAGCTCACAATGATGCACTTAGAAGCTCCTATTTAAGCTCTCTTGATGTTGACGTTCAAACGAAGATATCTGGCCTTGCCTTAAAGAACGAGCACGACATAACCGCATTCAATTCTCAGGCCGAGCACTTTAAAGAAACTCTTATGCAAGAAGCCGATCCAAAGGCGATTGGTTTTGTCCGTGATACTGCTGACTCCGCAATCTCTGCCGGACAAAGAGCAGTTGCTAAGAGCCAGTATAAATACGAGAGTGCTAGAATTGAAGGAGAAATGCAGACCGCAGTTGACACATATTCCATATTGGCAACCCGTGGTGCTAAAACTGGCGACGAAGAAGTAATGAAAGAAAACCTTGCAAAAACATTTATCATGGGAGCAGACATGGTAAAGGCTGGCTATATAACAGAGGATAAAAACTTTGAAAACATGCGTCTTCTGAATATGGAATTGTTTGAACAGACAATCAGGAATACGGTGTTTGATGATCTTGACGCTAATGGTGTCGCTTCTGCAAACAATATGGTCAATGACCTCGAACCACAAATGCCAAAGAACTTTAATCCTGACGAGTGGAAAGCTGTAACTGACAATCTCCGAACATCCGTAACAAACAGAAACCGATCAGCAGAACTTGACGGAAAAGAATTAAGCGAAGACACGCTTATTGAGCTTATCAGAAAGTCAACGGATCAAGACCTGACAGCAGGAGACGTAACAGATGAAAGATTAACAGAATCTTCCCATGTAAAAAGCGTTCAGGCTATTTTCCAGAAACAACAGCAGGGAGCGTACGAGCTGGAAGAAAGAGAGAAAAAAGAAAATACCCGTGAGAGGAACAAAACGTGGCAAGACTATTCTCGTGGAAGAACGATACACAACAATAAAAATGATGATCGCTTAGATTTTTATTATAAAAAAGGAATGCTAAACAAAGAAGTCCTTAACACTTTTAAAGACCTTGACCCAAAAGAGAGAAAATTCTGGGAAGAGTCAATTAAGAAAAGAGAATCCCTTGCGACAAAAAGTAAAGGCGAAGTTACAAAACAAAGACTATCGGAAGAAGTTATTTCTCTGCTTGGTAACTTTGACAGCCAAGGAAAAGAAATAATCGCCCTATATGATGGAAGTGGAGTTGACCCAAAGGAAGCTATTTATTGGATTGACCAAAACGAGGATGCTATAGAACGTGGCGAGGTCTGGAAGAAAGAGGAGCAATACAAGGGAACATTATCTGGAATGAAAGAACAGCTCGGAGAATATTTCTTCGCTGGTGGTAAACCAAGAAACCCAAGGGATATTACAGACACTCTGATTAATGAAAATCAGGCCGGGTACATGAAAGAACTAAAACAGATCCAGCAGTTCGGTGCTAAAAGCTTTGCGAGCAACCCAGAGAAGCCCATAGATTTTTCCGGCTATTGGGAGAAGAGATCGGGAGAAATTGCTGACGATAACGCAAAGTGGCCCATTGTAAGATTTTTCCAAGGTGTAGCATCGGGAGAGATCAGATCCGAACCAAAGAAAGAGTTTGATACGCAAGAAGAGCAGGGTTTCGAGATTAGCAGGATTGCCAACGAAGCCACTGAAAGATTCGGGGATCAGGTAACAACTCGAGAGGAATTAGAAGGTGCTATAAAAACGCACGGGCTTTATGCTACAATGAAAAGAATGCAAACACTTGAAGCATATATTAAAAAGAATGGCAAATTACCTCCGAGGAATTAAATGGCTGATCTTTTCGATTTCAATCTTCCAGAAACCCCAAAAGAAAACAGTGGGTTATTTTCTTTCGACTTAGAGGACGAAGTTCCTATTTCCGAGGGTGGCCCACGAATTACCGGACTGTCTACAAAAGCTCCGGCAGTAGACCCATATCAGGTAAGAGATTCAGACCTTCCTCCTGAGATGCGAAGAAAAGAAACTATCCAGTATAAGGAAAAAACCATCGCTGGAAAAGTAAAGGATGCCCTTGGCACAACAGAAGACCTTAACGCTATTTCAGATTTTATTTTTAGCGAGAACGACGACACCAGAAGGGCAAAAGCTAAAAACATATATGCGATGTCTAACATTCTTGAAATCCCGATTGAAAAAGCATATGACGAATATGAGCCAATCCTTGAATCACTTGGACTAATGAGGGATGTTTCAACCGAGGAAATGGCAAGTGCTTTATTTCTTGGCAGTATGGCAATAGCCAGCGGAATTTCAATTTTACCCGCAGGGCCAGTTTTGCTCCCTAGCATGTTGAAAGGTTTAGCTTCTTATAAGGCTGTAGCTGAAGCATACGACCTTTCACAGACAATCTTTAAAGGTAAAGAATATAAGTTTTTAGAAGATAGAAACATAATCGAAGATAATTTTGACCTTGATATGTCAAATCGTTTAATCAGGGGTCTTGTAGCGGTTGGGGATATGGCAATAAAGGGATATGGTGCTGGCAAGGCAAATCAAGCGAGTAGATTTTTAAAGAAAGCTTGGATGGGAAAGGGGAACGTCCCAGATCTCTACGTGCCAGAAGAATACTTTAAAGAAGCAAAACCTTCACCAGAACTCACTAATTTTAAAAATAGTGTTGTTCCGTATGGTAAAAAAGGTATCTTTAAAGTAGACCTTACCAGGCCGATTCCCAAAGATGCGGTTCCTATGTTGCGACTTGACCCAAAGGTTGACCTCAGACTTATGGAAAAGAAGCTAGCTAAGCAGGAAATTAAGCAAGAACTGGGCGAAGGTGGGCAAAGAGCCTTACCTAAAGCAGAAAGTCCCTCAGATGAGCTTATACAGCTTGACGTTCATACACCGTTTGACGAGCAATTACCTTTCTATAGAATGAAATATGAAGAATCTTTAGCGGAAACGAAGAAGCTTTTCGATTTCCGTGATCCAAAAGACGTTATGGTTGTGGATAACTACGACATAACAGTAGAAGCAAGTAGAAAAGCAGTTCTCGCTGATAGTACGAATGAAGTTTTAGCACAGGTCGAAGAAGCTCCAAGCGGAGACCACAGCACGAACCTTCCTGAGTCTGGGACATATGACGATCAGGGAACCTACAAAAAGATATTTGTGAAATTACCAGAATGGATATCTGACAGGGGATTTACTAAAAAGACAATAGTTGGTGCTATAAAAAAGGGGATGTCAGGTAAAGGAAATCTTGGAAAGAATCAACAGCAGATATACGGCTTGTTTTTAAAGGAAGCAGAAGGACAATATCGGCGAAACATAGAGCGTTGGTCTGGTCAGAAAGACCTCACCGACATGCTAACACCAGAGGAAGTCGATATCTTTAACACACTATTAGAATCAGAAGGGCTTCCGGCTGTTGCTGGCAAAACAGTTTCAACCATAGCACCAAAGCACAAAGCGAATATTGTTGGCATCGAGCATTCTAATATTCCAGAGGGTGAGATAAACAGAATAGCCAAATTTGCTACTGATTTGGGTGTAAAGATAAGCAAAATAGAGATAGTGCCGGAAGAGGTTTTTGTTGACCCGAGCACTCCCGAAGGGTATAACGCATTAATAGAACAAGGATTTACAAAGGAGATAATAGCTAATGCAAAAGACGAAGGAGAAATCTTCCAACTCAAAGGGACACACGGTATATTCGGTAGTGGATCGGGTAGACTCGCAGGGTCGGATATTAGACTCTACAAGGGCCATTCAGAACTCACTTACTATGAAGAAATTGCTCACGCAATCGCAGACCAAGGCGGAATCCCAAATTGGCACGGTACCGCAGAAGAACAAGCCAAATTTATCGCTGGTGAAATAGCCGGTGGTAGAGAAGGTAAGATTGTTGAGCTTACTCAAAAAGGTTCAAGAGTAGACATCGAAGCCCCGTGGGAAGAAGGAGTTGTAAAAAATTCCATCGTGCTAAAAGGAAGTGATGTTGAGATAACCGCTGGAAAAAACTCTGAGCTTGTCCAAGGTAAGGGGATAAACACCACACCAAAGGCGGATCATCCTGTCAAGAGAGCCGACACAAGAAAAACTAAACTCGCAGACATGCTACCAAATGGTGTGCTTGAACCGACCAATCCATCCCCTGTCATAAAAGACGGTTACTATAAAGGCAAAACTAGAAACTGGATGCAAGCCGATCTAATCTCAAAGGCCATGAGAGAAGGCAACGGAGAGTTTATCGACATCGGTGGAAGCCTTTTCTATATTCCAAAAGACAAAACACTTCCTGCTTACCGGCACGGATCGCCATTAAAAGAACTAAACGCAAAACTTCGGACATACATTTTTGATATACCTGCTGTTTATACTTGCAAGAATTGTGTTGCTTGTAAGGGAACATGCTACGCAGTTGGAGCACAGGTTATGTACCCCGCTGTTAAGCTTGGACGCTTCGCAAATTTGGCTCTGTTCATGAATCATCGTGCGGATCTCCGTGCTAGAATTGACGCAGGCCTTTTAAAAAACATTTACCCTGCTGTCAGAATCCATTCATCCGGTGATATTATTTCACAGCAGTATATTGATTTCTGGGATGGCATCATAAAAGATCACCCAAGCAAAACCTTTTACACCTATTCAAAAGTAGAGGGGCTGGACTATTCTAAGATAAACAAAAGAAAGAATTTTAACTTGGTTCCATCTGAGCTTCCCGATGGTGGTTTAAATTACGGGCCAAAAGAATATATGAAAGCAAAGGCAAAAGAGTTCGGCCTTAAAGAATGTCCGGCAGATATCAGGAAAATCAAATACGAAGAAAATATTACAAAACATAAGGGCGATGCTAATAAAATAGCAGAAATTCGTACCGACTTTAATAACCCAGACAAGGCTATTTTTTGTGCTAAAGCTCCATACAAGGGCAGGGGAAAAGGATGTCAGCTTTGCATGGTGAAGGACGGCAAGACCGTTATGTTTCTTGAGAAGAAATCAGGGATGGCTGAATCAGCAGATGCTATGCTTGAGGAAACCAGAAACACGGACTTTCAGTCTCAGCTCACCAGGCGTAGCATTGAAAAAGTTCCCGACGTTACAACCAAAAAGGGTTTAGCAAAACAACTGAAGCTTGATGCGGTGAAGATCCGTGATGGTAAAATGAAGATAGAGGACTCTACGTTTTTAGCAGAGAATCTTTTCGATCAGGCAGTAGAAGTAGCAAGGGCAGAAAGAGACTATCTCAAAACCGTTGCCGGTGTAAAGAAACTTACAATAAAACAGCAGATCAAAACTACTTCTGGCGGTGCTACACCAAAAGAAGAATTGACTCTGGCGGATAATTTCTTGCTTGGCGAGTATCTTAAGAAAGAAGTCGGTATCGCAAAGAAGCATTATGTCGAAGGAAAAAGAGAATCCAAAAAAGATCATAAGGCAGTTTTGAAAGAAATGGCTGAAAACCGTGAGAAGCTTGGTATTAAAATGATAACGGAAGCTTCTGCACTCAAGGGTCAGATCCGCATGGAAGCACAGGCATCGAGGTTGGCCTACAAACAGGGAAGAATTGACAAGGCTTACGAGCACAAAATGAGACAGCTTGCCCTTCTTGAGTTGTCAACAAAGCGTAAACTTGCAAAGCAGATAAACGCCGAGATTCCGGACAGCGTTGATTTGTCCTACCATCCTTTAATTGAAGCACTTCAAAGAGACGTTGACACTGGTTTTGTTTCAGAAGCCAGATGGACAAAAAGAGAAAACATAAAAGAGTTTCTGCAAAGAAATCCAGAAGCAAAGAACGAAATGCTGGAGAAGATATTAAAGGATATTTACAAAAAACCATTAGAAGGATATTCGGTAAAAACACTCGAGGGAATAAAAGCAACAATAGATTCCTTGAAAAAAAAAGGCAAGATCCTTTATAAGAACAGAGAAGGAGCCAGAAAAGCTCGGATTAATAATGTAGCACGGAACATGATTGACAATATCATGGGAGAAGAAGGTGGTGTTACATATGAAACAGGCCCGAAACTTCTTTCAAACGAGAAGAGGAAGAATTATCTGTATGCTGTTGACTCCTTTTGGAAGCGTCCTTGGGCTTTATTTGAACAGTTTGACGGGTTCAAGCAGGGTCGCGGGCCAATGTTCCAAAAGTTTTTTAATGATACAAATGACAAGATCGGAGCACAGCTTCGCCTTACAGATCAGCGAGAGTGGAAGATGTCTAAAGTGATGGACGAGCTTAAAATCCATTCCTCCGAACTTGCAGAGAAGACACCGATCCTAGGTAATCATTATACTACTGACGAGCTTATGGGTATTTATGCGATGAGCAAAAACCCTTTTGCTAAACATACAGTTACTTATGGAAACGAAATTTCTCCGAAAGCGCAGGAGCTTGCCATAAAAGCTTTAGCACCGAAATACAAAAAGCTTGCTGACGCAGTAATTATTGATTATGCAAAGCATCTTCCAAGACTACAAAAAGTATACGGAAACAATACAAACAAAGCTTTAATTCTCGAACAATATTATGTTGCCCTCCAAAGCAAGATTTTAAATGATCTTCCTCCTGCCGAGCAAGTAGGATTGGAGGCCGACCATGCTAATTATCTTAAAGCCCTGCTGGATCGTGGCATGACTGTTGAGCGTAAAGACATCCCAGAGGTATTCCAAGAAGGTGTTAATCTTAGACTGATGGAAGTTTGGCAGAACCAAGTCAAGAAGCACGAAGCCTATATGAATATGTCCGAACACATCAGAGATTTAAACGGTATTCTTTCTAACAAGGACGTTATTCAGGCCGTAAAAACCACAGACCGGTGGATCGGCATTGAGCATTTAAAGGCAATACAAGAGAACGTCAACCGGACAGCAAATCACCAATTCTATAAAGGGCAAGGATTCCCGCATGAAATGTCTAAGTTTTTAAGACAAAGCACAGCATTACATTATCTTGTTGGAAACGTCCCGTCCATGCTACGGCAGTTTCCTTCTTTGGCTTTTTATGCTCCGTATGCTGGATGGGGAAATATTGGAGATACGCTAAAATTAGCAATGACACCTCCGCCCATGAAAACCATAACAGTCAAAGGTAAAAAAATTAAGGTGCCGGATTGGGATAAGTCAGAGTTCAGGCGTATGTGGGACATGGTAAGAGAATTAGATCCACAAGTATTACACCGGATGCAGGAAAGAGAGATGGTGGAGCTTGCAGAGTTGAGCGATAGCCAGTTTAAACAGCTTCGTAAACAGATCGGTGATGTCGGGCTGGCTGGCATCAGAGCAATTGATGGAGCGGCAATTACACTTGGGTGGTATTCTACCTTTATTGCTAACTTGCATAAAGGGTCTGACTATGCTATTCAACAGGCAAGAAACGTGACCCTTATGACACAGCCTCAGTTTCACCCGAAAGACTTGGCACAGATGTACGACTCGGGCGAGTTTATGAATTGGGCTTTACAGTTTACAAATCAGTTAAATGCTACAGCAAACGTTGGATATACTGGGCAAATTGGAGCGATAAAAAATAAAGATTATAGGTGGGCGATAAGCAACCTTGTTGCTGTCATGCTTAGTGGTGTTTATATATGGTCAATTAATAATCAAAGATTTCCAGATTCGCTTGATGATTTAAAAGAATCCCAGAAAGATAATATAGCAATCCACACTCCGCTATTTGGTAAGAACATAGTACAGAAAAGAAAAGGTTACGATGCGGGTATTAATATGTTTAAATCTATTGACATGCTATACGGTGTTGGATCTGCTGTTCTTGGAGATGAGGCAACAATAGGAGAAACGGCACTTGCTACTGCCGACGCTCTGGGATTAATGACAGGGCTCTATGGAACGGGAGCAAAAAGGCTTGGCAATACTGTTAAATATATGGACATGAGAGAGTTAATGGGGCAACCCCCAAAATAAAAGGAGAGCAAAATGGCTTTATCAGAAAGTTTTACAGGGACACCTTCAATTCCTGTCTCCGGTAACGGTGCTACGTCACAGGTTGCCGGTAGTCCAAAAAGTGAGTTTCATGTTAATGGTGCTTTTACAAATGGTTTCATAGCACTACAGGTACAGAATCCGGTAGACTCCTCTTGGAGTGCGGTCAAAGGTGCTTTAATTGATTCAGCGATGGGCGGAGCACAGTTGATTATTGAAACACCTGACTCTAACTTGACGTACAGGTTTACTTATAAGGATATCGTTGGAATCGTAAACGCTTATTTTGGGCCGTAATATGAAAACACTTAACAAGAACTACCCAAAGGTTTTGCCAAAAGTTAATGAGAAAATCGGGAACGGTCTTTCTGATTCTGGTCTTCGTGTTGAAGACTTTGATCCGTTACTGTATATTGATTTTACTCGTGGTGATATTGATCCTGTTATCGGAATTGGTCTTGGAACCTTTACTGCTGACAGGGAGACAGCTACAAACTTCGCCACAAAAATCAATCAATCTAAGCTTGTTTCTGATGTTGTGACAGACGATGAAGAGAGGTTTGTCTATGGGCATTATGCAGAAGATGGGTTTAGTGGCGGTAGGGGAATAATGCTGGAAAAAGCCGACACTAATCTTGAAGTTGATATTGAAGATTATAGCATTGGCAACGGATGGTTTAATTTTGGACATCCTGTAATAACTTCAGGCAAAGAAGATCCAAAAGGACAGTTTAATGCTTCCAGCGTTAAAGGTCCCGTTGCCTTTGGGTTTGTAGCAAAGACTTACGCTCCTATTACGGCAGGAGAGAGATATTATTTTTCAGTTTGGGTGAAAGTATTATCTGGTACTGTTTGGATTTCATTAACAGACAATGGAACGGGAACAAAACAATCCTACAAGATAGAACATAATTCTTATTCTGGTTGGAGAAAATATACCTTTTACTATGACGTTACCGCTACGGCAACAGCACTCCTTGTTGATTTGTGGGATAGTGCAAGCGGGTCTAATGGTGAAATTTGTGTATGGGGAGCGTCGGTGACAAGATACAGAACATCGACTATCCCTTCTGCTGGTTCAGCCATGACTCGTAATATCGAGTTTCTTAAATATAATCTTA
>Ga0222683_1000446_pt1 | contig 14101 bp, 13 predicted proteins | sample AntAcemetage1073_FD_179841 | JGI IMG/M metagenome (GOLD analysis project Ga0222683, IMG submission 179841) | Saline water microbial communities from Ace Lake, Antarctica - #1073 | ecosystem: Environmental > Aquatic > Non-marine Saline and Alkaline > Saline | place: Antarctica: Ace Lake... | reverse complement strand
TATTCGTTATGGTCTAAAGTTTAAAAAGGATAAACATAACGAAAAATACAATAAAAATTTTAAAACCCTGATAAAACTTTTAGAACTGGATGGAATTTTAGATCGATTACCTTTAAATTTAAGCGGAGGGGAACAGCAGCGTGTATCCCTGGCCAGAGGTCTTATTGGAAATCCGGATGTATTACTTTTGGATGAACCTCTCTCTTCTTTAGATCCCAATATTAAAGGAACCATTCAGGAAGAATTAAAAAATATTCATCAGACCATGCATACGACTATTATCATGGTCACTCATGATTTCACCGAAGCAAATTATCTGGCTGATAAAGTTACCCTGGTTCATAATGGACAAATTATTCAACAAGGTACAATTGAAGATATTTTCCAAAGACCAAAATCAATCTTTGCCGCACAATTTACCGGAGTCAAGAATGTTTTTTGGATAAGTAAAGATAAAGAATTAAAATCATTTGGATTGAAACAACCGGGATATATTGGGATTCGACCGGAAAATATTTATATCCGTCACCAACCTTTAAACACCTATTATCAATACCAAGGAAAAATCAATAGCCTTAAAAATAATGGTATATATATGGAAATTGAATTAAGTACTGCTGGCACAAAGAGAAATTATATTTCTTATTTAACCCTTAATCGCTTTTTTGAATTAAAACTGAAAAAAGAAATGCCGATTAATTTCGGTTTCAACAAAAAAGATTTAATTGTCATTAATTCCTGATTTTTTAAATGAGACGTTCGCTTTGTCTTGTTGCTTGAACGAAAATTTTTCCCTTGATTTTTTTCAAATTTATGGCCTCGCGTTTCTCTACATCTTTTTCTTTCATTCTTCTTCGCATTCTCTACCTGCAAACTATTACATTTACTTTGTTTGATTGTAATAGAATTAGAATGAAAAACTTGTTAATTTTAAAATATTTTATACAGCTATATTTTAACAAGTTTCTACTTTTAAGAGATTAGTGGTACCAGGAATTCTAAAAGGAATTCCTGCGGTAACGACTATTTTATCCCCCTTTTTAACCAAGCCAGACTCCAAAGCCAACTTCCTTGACCTGTTGATCATGTCATCAGTGGCAGATAATTCTTCTATTTTAAAAGAAAATACTCCCCAATTCAGGGCAAGCTTTTTTACAGTAGATTCCTTGGTGCTTGCAGCAATAATTGGAACCGGAGGACGATAACGGGAAACCATTCTGGCAGTACTTCCTGAAAAAGTAAAGGTGACAATTGCTTGTGCCTTTATATTGGTAGCCACCTGACAGGTGGCATGACTTATAACGTCAGCACTATTTGGTCTAACCGAAAGGGATCTTTCTTTTAATATCTTTTCATAATCTATTCCTTTTTCGACGCTTTGAGCAATTTTATTCATTATTCCTACTGCTTCTAACGGATATTTCCCTACTGCTGTTTCCTCAGACAACATAACAGCATCTGTCCCATCAAGGATGGCATTAGCCACATCTGCTACCTCAGCTCGGGAAGGTCTAGGATTATTCATCATTGACATGAGCATTTGCGTTGCCGTAATAACTGGTTTCCCTACGAAGTTACATTTTTTTATGATATTCTTCTGAACTAAAGGAACATCTTCTAAGGGTATTTCTACTCCCAAATCACCTCTGGCTATCATTATCCCATCGGAAAATTCAATGATTTCTTTCAAGTTGCTTACTGCTTCCTTCTTTTCAATTTTAGCAATCAAAGAAATTTCTTCTGCTTTATTTTCCTTAAGTATCTCTCTTACTTTTGTAATATCTTTGGCACTTCGAACAAAAGAGAGCCCTATGAAATCAACTCTATTTTTGATTCCAAAGAGAATATCCTGATAATCTTTATCCGTTAAGGAAGGAATGTCCATAGATAAATTCGGAATATTTATTCCTTTGTGAGAACTTAATTTTCCGCCTCTCATTATACGACAGATGATATCAGTCGCGTTGATCTCTTTCACTTTAAGTTCTAAAGCTCCGTCCGATAAAAAAATAGAGTCTCCATTCTTCATTTTTTCAGGCAAAGAAAAAAAATCCATAGAAACTTCCTGTTCATTGCCAATAACCTTACGGTTGGTAAGAATAAAAAAAGAACCTTCTTTTAAAAAAATAGGTCCTTCTTTAATTTCACCAATTCTAATTTTTGGTCCACCTAAATCTTGGAGTATAGCTACAACTTTTCCGGTTTTTAGAGATGCCCGACGAATATTCTCAATTACTTGAAGGTGACTATCGTGAGTACCATGAGAAAAATTTAACCGTGCAACATTCATTCCCTTTTTTATTAATTTTTCAATGATCTTGTAATTTCTACTTACCGGTCCTATGGTACACACTATCTTGGTCTTTATCTTCATAATCTCTTCTCCCATATAAAAAATTAATTTTTAATTCTCCCTGTATAGACTATAATTCTATAAATTTTACTAAAACCCTCTTTCTTTTTAATCACTCTTGGATAGGTCAAAATGTATCACTATTTAATCTGGAAATTTTTATCTTTATATCTACTTCTTATATCTTTCTTTCCGCTAATAAAATGCTATAGGAAGTACCCAACCATATTTGATTTATATTTAAAAGCCAATCCGGATAATATCTAAAATTCTTTAAAGACCCTTGCTAAAGATTTCCCAGGCGCTTTTAAGTCCAAATCTAAAAAATAACCAAAAGGAGTTTGCCAAACCTTATAACCTGAGTTTTCTAATCGCTTTTCTGCATTATTAAATAACCTCCTGGTTATCTCCGGCTCGGCTTTACTCAAAGATAAATGAGCAAAAGAATGTAATACTATATTCATTGTATTATTCTTTTTAGCAGCCCATTTTAAATTTTTGATTAATTTGGTTTCAACTTTATCCAATTTTTCCTCATCTTCTTTTTCAGCTTGAATAAAGCCTACCATAGCATATTCAATTTTTTTGTCTTCTTCATATTCTTTAACAATTTCCAAAGTTCTCTTGCTAGTTTTATAGGCAAATTTATCTACATAAATCATTAATAATTTCATATCTTTTCCCACTTTCTTCAATATTTTAACTATTACAGATAAGTATAAACGTAAAATTCTTATAAATATTTTTCAGCTTATTACATATGCCCGGCTGTCAAAATTCTCCAGATATTCTGTCATTATTTTATATTAATCGAACTTATTATAATTCTTTTCAATTACTCTTTTTATGTCATTACAATTTCAGTATATGACCATTCTTTTTTAGCCATTCTTTGTGTTCTTTATATCCTGGCATCAATATTTCTACTTTTTCCCAAAATGTTCTTGAATGATTTTTCTCATCAAGATGTATTAGCTCATGAACCACAACATAATCTACAACGTTTAAAGGAGCCATAATCAATCTCCAAGTGAAATTCAGGTTGCCTTGATGAGAACAGGAACCCCATGTTTTTAGAGCATTTGTGATTTTTATTCTATTATATCTAAGTCCTTTTTTTTGAGCATACAGTTTAGCTCTTTGGCATATTTTTTCATAAGCTCTTTTCTTGTACCAATCAATAAAGATTTCTTTTGCATTTGGCAGGTAATTTATGGAAAGATAAAATACATTTTCAAAAATAAGTGGGGTTTCTTGATTTTTAACCAAATTTAACTTGTAATTATTTCCAAGGTAAAGAAAATTTTCGCCATTTATAAATTCTTTTTTAATAAACTTTAAATCTCTCGATTGAACTTCTCTTTTCTTTTTTTCTACCCAATTTTTGTGTTTTATAACAACTCTGTTTATCATTTCATTACTTGCATTGTTTGGTGCTTTTACTAATAGGGTAGCATCTTCGCATATATGCAAAGAAATAGTTTTTCTCTTTGAGCGAATTATTTTTTCAATTTTCATAATTTTCTCCACATTTAGACCTATACTGCCTTTAAAAACTACTTCTATGCTCTATATTATTACACTTAGTTTAATTTTATGTCAAATAATAGAAGCTTCTATCAGTATCAAGTATCCAGTATTGAGTATATAATGAGAAAAAAGATGTAGGATAGAATTATAAGTAAATTAATCTCTAGCTGAGGTATATTTTATATCTACCCTCTTTGTAATACACAATGATATAAATTTTATTTATTGACCCGAAAAAACAAAATTATCCCTTATGATAGGAGAGAGTAGTCTAATGACCTTTTCCAAGCCCTTTAAAATACGAGTTTTAAAAAAGTATTTAAACAGATAACCATCGGCACCCGTACTATTATTATTTACAAATTTCTTTCCTTAGAGTAAAATAAAACTAAATTATCAAGTACCATAAAGGAGTATTATATGTTTTTTGTGCTAATTGGCTTAGTTGGAGGGTTAGCTTTATTTTTATATGGAATGCAAATAACTAGTGAAGGCTTAAAAGATACTTTTGGTAACAAGTTAAAAAAGATATTAAGCACCCTGTCAAAAAATAAGTTGATCGCTTTATCTACCGGAATTATCCTTACTTTTACCATTCAAAGCAGCACTGCCGCATCTACTCTGTTAGTGAGTCTGGTTAATACCGGAATTATGACCTTAAGTCAAACTCTCGGCATTTTGTTGGGAACCAGCGTAGGAACAACTCTTACTTCTCAATTAATCGCTTTTAGAATTTCAGATTATGCTCTTTTAATAATTATAATTGGATTCGGTTTAAAACTTTTAGGAAAAAAGAGAAAACAAAGATTTATCGGTAATATTCTATTAGGTATAGGTTTTATTTTTTTAGGTATGAAAGTAATGACAGATTCTATTTCTCCTCTTAGAAATAATGTTTCTTTTAGTAATATATTAACCAATTTAGAACACTTACCTTTATTAGCCCTGCTTGTCTCTGCTCTCTTTACTGCTTTAATTCAGAGCAGCACGGCTACTATGGGTTTAACTATTTCTCTAGGTATACAAGGATTGATCTCCCTAAACCTGGCAATACCTATAATATTAGGCTCGCATTTAGGCTCCTGTTCTACTGTTCTTTTTGCCGGAATTGGAGCAACAAAAAGCGCTAAGAGGGTTACCTGGGCTAACTTATTATTTAAATCAGTTGGAGTAATAGTATTTTTTCTGCTTTCTTCATCGGTAATCTCTTTGATACAGAAGACTTCGGTTAACCTCCCTCGACAGATTGCTAATGCACATGCTTTGATTATCATGGGCAATGCTTTGATTTTTCTCCCCTTTACTGAAAGATTTGCCAAATTTTTAGAGAAAATAATTCCTGTTACAGAGGAAGTTGAATCTATGCAAAAACCAAAATATTTAGATATTGACGCTCTTAAAACACCGGATGTTGCTTTTTACCTTGCTAGTAAGGAAATGATTCGAATTGCCACCACCGTTGAAGAAATGGTGCTTAGCAGTATCCAGATCTTTATAAATAATGATGAAAAGTTGTTAGATAAGGCGTGCCAACAAGATATGATTGTAGATAATCTCTCTCGGGAAATAACTAAATATCTGACTAAAATAAATTTTGAAACTCTCTCCAATGAAGATTCTTTAGAAATATTTAAGTTATTATATATTCTTGATGACCTTGAACATATAGGAGATTTAATCGATAAAAACCTGATTCCTTTGATAGAGAAAAAAATTGACAAAAACCTCGTTTTTTCTGATAAAGGAACTAAAGAAATTAAAGATATGCATCAAAAAGTATATAACAACCTTCTAAATGCGGTGGGAGCTTTTGCTCTTCAAGACCAAAGAATGGCACAAAAGGTAATTAATCAAAAAGAACATATTGATTCCTTGGAAATAGAATTACGCAAAACTCATATTAACCGTTTAAATATAGGTATAAAACTTTCCCAAAAAACCAGTGGTGTCCACCTGGATATCATTAATATCTTAAAAAGAATAAATGACCATGCTTTCTCTATTGCACGTGCAGTATTGGGTAATTTATAATTTCTATACAAAAGCTATAAAAAATAATTTTCTTTCTAATTAGAGGTGAAAAAATGCTTAAAATATTAGCTGTTAGTCCACATCCTGATGATGTAGAACTGGGAATGGGAGGTTCAATTCTAAAATTTACAAATGTAGGCCATCAGGTTATTATTGTTGATTTATCTGATGGAGAGTCTGCTTCTCAAGGAGATTCCGAAACAAGAAAAAAAGAAAGTGTAAAATCAAGTAGAATTTTGGGAATTGAAGAAAGAATTACTCTTGATTTTCCGAATAACTACCTTCGTAATGAAATTGAATCTCGTGAAGAATTAACCGAAATTATAAGAAATATCCGACCGGATATTCTCTTTGCTCCTTATTGGGTAGATTCAGACCCTGATCATATTGCTGTTTCAAAACTATGTGATTCTGCTCGATTCTTAGGAAAAGTTGCTAAAACCGAGATAAAAGGAAAGCCTTTTTACGTTAATAAAATTTACTATTATAGTGCCTCTCGCTCAAAAGAACACTTTAGACCTTCTTTTATAATTGATATAAATAAAGAGATGGGAATGAAGATAGAAGCTATTAAGGCTTATTTATCTCAATTTGGTCATTCTACAGAAAATAATCAAATCTTTGAATTAGTGTCAAATAATAACCGCTATTGGGGAAGTCTTATCGGAACTAAATTTGGCGAAGCATTTATTACCAGGGAAGAAATTGGTCTCCGGGATATTGAGGCAATTTTTTAATCAAATAATTAATTGTGAGATAATTTAATATAAAGATCTAGAAGGAATATTTTCCTCAATTCCTCCTTCTTACTCTTTTTTATTTACTATTTAACTTCACTTACTAACCAATCCAAACCTAATTCGATTAGTTTTGTTTCAGTAGGAATCCCGGTATTAACGTCCCAACCCATCATTTCATATCGCAATCTTAGAGCTTTTTGAAAATCTTCTTTATCGATTGCTCCTTGAGCATCTAAGGGACCCCCTTTAAAGTTATGGAAGAAGACCTCGGGTAAGGTGTCATCTTTAGAGGAAAATCCTTCTCGATAATTAAAGAAACGAGCCATATTTATAGAACGCTCTCCTAATCTCATTAGTTCAAACCAGGTAACATCCCAGGAGGTTGCCGACTGAATAATTCCTAAAAGCTCACTTAAAGTGCCTACACTACGGGGAATATAACCGAAATCACATACTCCTAAAATATCAAAGACCGAACAATAGATATCCAATATTTTAAACAAGTTGACCTTTTTTGGTCCTATATCGGTCGGAGATACCGGTACGGTAATACCGTATTCCCCAAAGGTAGAATGTAGGCTTTAAAATCTTCACCATGTTTTTCTTTAACATAATTCAAAGCTCGGGCAATATTCTCCATGGGAATCAAAAATAATTTACGGACTTTATCCTGAGGCAAGGAAGATATTAATAAAACTTCTACCTCTTTTGCCACCCTGACGATACTGTAAGCCTTATGACCACCTAAGACAAATTTTTTCTTTAAACGATTTATTATATCATCTATGGAACTGGCTTCTTCTATCCATCTTTCAAAAGTAGCCTGTCCATAACCTTCCGGACATTCGGCAAGCAGAATAATAGTCCCTCCCGGTTTAACTGCCTGATAGGCATTTTCCAGAGCCTTTTGGGCTTGATAGACATTGATGTCCTTGGGGTATCCGCCGGTACTGGCAATAACCACTTCCGCTTTGTGTTTAATGGGACAAAGGTAAGTCTTTTTACACACCTCTACTCCTTTTAACCATGAGGCATATAATTCGCCTGCCACGATTTCAATAATTTGGTGATTTTCATCAGTTATTACATTAATATTAAAATCAACCCCTACTTTCTCTGCTCCTTCCTGCATCTCTTCATGTACCGGATTACCTTTCAGTTTTCCGGCCCGGGCATCAGGGTGAACCATATTGGCATGATTGGTTTCAATAGTCTTTCTACCGCAAATACCGGGAAGGATGGATTTCCTTCCTCCGGAAAAACCGGCAAAATAATGGGGGACGATGACTCCGGTGGTAATCACAAAATCCACCTCTGAGACGAGGGAATTGACCAAAAGTCTATTACCGCTTTTTAATTGACCAAAATCTTTCATTTGAGATTTTTGATCATCATGATTTATAAATTTATAGCAACCGGCAATATCTTCTCCGAATATTTCTTTTATTTCTTCTTTTGAGTTACCGCGATGACTCCCGGTGGCAATAATAAAAATGATATTTTCCTTTTTTATGCCTATATGATGCAATTCTTCTAAAAGTGGAGGCAAAATAACATCATATGGTGTTGGTCGGGTAATATCGTTGACAATGATTAAAACTTTTTCCGCTTTTTTTTGGATTAGCAAATTTTTTAGAGAAGGACTATTTATGGGATTTTTTAATATCTCTTTTAGCCAGTCTTCCGGTTGTAACAAGATTTTCTGTTTACTCGAATTAAGTATTTGGATAATATTTTTATCCTGTATGGATATTTGAATTTCTTTTTTACCATAATTTAGTTTCATGGTTTATTTTTAACCTCCAATTAAAACTAGAATACTGTATTTATGTATTTATCTTCCCAATAAATGTGGGATAAAGAGTATGATTTGAGGGAAATAAGTAAGAATGACTAGATCTATGATTAGTACTACTAAATAAGGAAATATTGCTTTACTTATTTTTTCCATCGGAAGCTTGGTAATACCAGACACTACAAAAAGATCAAGTCCAACTGGTGGAGTAATACAACCGATAGATAGGTTTACTATCATAAGTACTCCAAAAAATATTGGATCTATTCCAAATGATAGGGCTACAGGAAAAAGAATAGGAACCAATATAACTACCGCTGCAGAAGCATTTATTAGGGTACCGACAAATAATAATAACACATTTACCAGCATTAAAAAAACAATTGGATTATTACTAATTGACGTCATAAAAGTTGCTACTCTATGTGGTACTTGGGCATTGGTTAAAATCCAACCAAAAAGGTTTGCACCCGCAACAATGAACATAATTACTGTAGTATTGATAGTTGCCCTTAATATTGCAGAAGGTATATCTTTATAACTTAGCTCTTTATACACAAACACTCCAATAATTAGACCATAAACTGCTGCCACTGCTGCAGCTTCAGTAGGAGTAAATATTCCCCCATATATTCCTCCTAAAATAATTACAGGCATCATTAGAGCTAGAAAACTATCTTTAAAAGATTTGAATACATTTATTAATGAAAATTTGCCTTGTGCTTTAATTCCTTTCTTTCCGCAAAGAAAATAACTAAGAATACACATAGATACCCCCATAATTATTCCGGGAGCAAAGCCGCCCAAAAAAAGATCTCCGATAGAAACTCCCGCTGTAACTCCAAAAACAACCAAAGTAATGCTGGGGGGTATAACTATTCCTGTAGTTCCTCCTGCTGCTATAATGGCTGCAGCAAATTCTCTTTCATAACCGCTTTTTTCCATTTCGTCTAATAAAGTAGACCCAAGAGCAGCGGTAGTGGCCGCAGAAGACCCTGAGATTGCCGCAAAGAACATACCTGTTACTGCCACTACTAAAGCTAATCCACCTCGAATAAATCCTACCAGTGAATTAGCAAAATTTACCAATCTTTTTGTAACTCCTCCTGAAGCCATAAATGAACCAGCTAACATAAAAAAAGGAATAGCCATAAAAGAAAATGAATCTATAGCAGTAAACATTCTTTGAGTAACAACAATTAAAGGAATTTTAATTGTTGTACAAATAACTACTGTAGTTGATAATCCTAATGCAACCCCAATAGGAGCTCCCACTAGCAATAAAAACACAAAACTACCAAATATTATCAATAATAACATTTTTGTCTCACCTCGATTTTACATTTAATTTAATTTTCAGCATTTGAATGTAAAGTATCAAAAATTAATAATAATATATTGCAAATCATTATAAGTGAAGCAGCAGGTATAGCAAAATAAACATAGGGCATAGCAATTCTTAGAGCTGGTGAAAGTTGATAAGAGGTTAACATCATCATTCTTATACCTTGGTAAAATAAAATGGATACAAACAACAATGTGCAAACATAAGCGATAATTTTTGTATATTTAGCTACTTTTCCTTTTAATTTTTGAGTAAGCACTCCCATTACGATATGGCCATTTTCTCTTGCAACTACTGCGGTCCCAAAAAACACCACATACACAAATAGGTATCTTGCTAATTCCTCAGAAAAAGTTAAAGAGTGGTGAAATACATAACGAAAAACAACTTGCAAAAAAATTACCAATAACATTGCACTCATGGAAACAACGGCAATGTGTTTTAAATATTCATTGATGACATCTATTATTTTTCTCAAATTTATTCATCTCCTTTATAAAAACAAATCAGTGGGCAACGGAAAATAAATATCCCTTGCCCACTTCACTATAAAAATCTGCATTATTTATAAGTATTTTTCATACTCTACGCATTCTTCTGGTTTTATATTAATTATTTTATCAATATTTTCTTTCCCTACTTGCTCTTCAAACATTTTCCATACTCCAGCAGTAGCCTCCCTAAAAGGTCCTTTATCAACTTCTATTATTTCAGATTTTCCACTGTCTGCTATATTTTTCCAAAAACTCTTATCTTGCTCAACAACTTGAGTGCGATGCCATTCTAGAGCTTCGTCAGCACTCGCAATAATAGCATCCTGATATTTTTCAGGTAATTTTTTCCAAGTAATCATACTCATTAATATAGGTTCTGCTGAATAAGTGTGTCCAGTTAAGGATATGTATTTCTGAACTTCAAAAAACCTTTTAGTCCAGATATGGGATACTGGATTTTCTTGCCCATCTACAGTCCCTTGTTGCAAAGCAGTGAAAAGTTCTCCAAAAGCCATGGGGGTCGGATTCGCTCCTAATGCTTTCATCATTTCGATATAAACAGGTTGTTCCATTACCCTGATTTTTAAACCTTTCATATCTTCAGGTCTATTTACTGGCCGTATACTATTAGTAAGATGTCTAACGCCATTTTCGAAAAAGGCCAACAATTTTATTCCTTTCGCTTCTAATTCTTTGGCCATTTCCATCCCTACAGTATCGAGCGCTTTATAAGTGTGAGGAGTGTCTCTAAATATAAAAGGTAAATCGAATATGGCCATCTTAGGAAGGAAATTTCCTAAAACAGCGGTACTGGTTAATGTCATATCCAGCGTACCAAAAGTTAAACCTTCCACCATATCTCTCTGATTTCCCAATTGGCTACTGGGAAAAACTTGCACTTCTACTCCTCCATTGGTTTTATTATTCACTAATTCAGCAAATTTATCTGCAGCTTGAGCATAAGGTTTTTCAGTATTAGCAACATGTCCTAATTTTAAAACAAATTCAGGGGCTGCAAATACAAAACTAGTCAATAATAAAACAGCTATTAAACTAATCACGATTATTAAAGATAATTTTTTCATTTTTTCTCCTTTTTTTATTCTTTCATTTTATTCATAACTAAAAACTGAATCATGTAGAATTATAATATAATTATCACCTCCTCTAAATTTAATTTTTTATTCCCGGTCGTTTCTTTATATCCTCGCCACACCGCTCTCGATGGCCGCCTTGGCTACTGCTTCTGATTCTACTTTTACTACGCGAGGGTCAAATGCATTGGTAATAATGATACCTTTTTTTAAGTCTTCTTCGCTTATCAGGGAAGCGATGGCGTGAGCGGCTGCCATTTTCATCTCTTCATTTATCTGACTTGCTCTTACTTTAAGAGCTCCTTTAAAGATACCGGGAAAACCGAGACAGTTATTCACTTGATTAGGAAAGTCGGATCTACCGGTAGCAACAATTCTGGCACCGGCTTTTTGGGCTTCGTCGGGCATAATTTCGGGGATAGGATTAGCCATGGCAAAGATAATGGAATCAGGAGCCATGGTCTTTACCATCTCCGGTTTTAAGGCACCGGCTACAGACATACCTAAAAATACATCTGCTCCCTTTACGGCATCAGCCAGTGCACCCTTAATCTTTTCCCTGTTGGTAATTTTGGCCATCGCTTCTTTGACCGGATTCATGTTCTCTTTTCTACCTTCATAGATAATTCCTTTGGAATCACAGAGAATGGTATTTTTTACCCCCGCTGAAAGTAGAAATTTGGTTACTGCTATAGCTGCTGCCCCAGCACCGTTTACCGCTATTTTAATTCGCTCTATATCTTTACCTACTACTTTCAAGGCATTTATAAGACCGGATAAGACGATTACTGCAGTTCCGTGCTGGTCATCATGGAAGACGGGAATATCCAGTATCTTTTTTAGTCTATCTTCGATTTCAAAACAGCGGGGGGCACTGATATCTTCCAGGTTAATGCCGCCAAAGGAAGGGGCAATGAAGGTAACCGCTTTTATGATCTCTTCCGTATCCTTGGTGGCCAGACAGATAGGAAAGGCATCTACACCGGCAAAGTGCTTAAAGAGGACAGCTTTTCCTTCCATAACCGGCAGGGCGGCTTCCGGTCCAATATCTCCTAGACCTAAGACGGCGGTACCATCTGATACGACTGCGACCATGTTTCCCTTGGAAGTATATTTGTAGACTTCGGAAGTCTTTTCGTGAATCTTTCTGCAGGGTTCCGCGACCCCGGGTGTGTAGACCACTGCTAAGTCATGCATGTCTTTCACTTCAGTCTTACTTATTACCTCAATCTTGCCTTTGTTTTCTTCGTGTAGTTTTAAGGATTCTTCGTAAATGTTCATTTGATGATCTCCTTTTCGCTATTTTTTTTGAAAAATATATTGAAAAAATATTCCCTGTTTATTTAAATTATTCTTTATTATATTTTAATGGTTCTGTTTCGTAAAGATTATTTCCAACTGAATCAATCACTACGATGGCAGGAAAATCTTCCACATAAAACCTAAAAATTGCTTCCGGGCCTAAATCTTTGTAAGCGACAATTTCTGATTTTTTAATGCTTTGGGCAATTAATGCTGCAGCTCCACCTACAGCAGCAAAATATACGGCTTTATTCTTTTTCATGCTGTTAATAACTTCATTGGAACGAAGTCCTTTACCAATCATCCCTTTAAGTCCACGATCCAACAAATTGGGAGTATAGGGATCCATACGATAGGAAGTGGTAGGACCTGCCGAACCACAGGGATACCCCGGTTTGGCTGGAGACGGACCAACATAATAGATAATTTGTCCTTTAATTTCCATCGGAAGGTCTTTTCCTTTTTTAATGAGTTTAACCAATCTTTTATGGGCTGCATCTCTTGCTGTAAATATAAAACCGGTAATTAATACAAAATCCCCCGCTTTTAATTTAGAAATTATATCATTATTCAGAGGAGTGGAAATTTTTTTAATATCTGTCATTTCTGTTCGCATTTCTATATAATCCCTTCAGCATGTCGCGCTGCATGGCAACAAATATTAATGGCTACCGGCATGCCGGCAATATGAGTAGGCACATAATCAATATGCACTGCCAAAGAGGTAATATTTCCTCCTAATCCTGCCGGACCGATTCCCAGGTTGTTTATCTTTTGCAAAATTCCCTTTTCTAAATTAGCATACCTTTCATCTTTATTATGTAATCCAATATTTCGGGCAGTGGCCTTCTTGGCAATGACCATAGCCTGATCAATCGTGCCACCGATACCTACTCCGATAATAGTGGGAGGACAAGGATTAGGACCAGCCTTCTTTACAGTCTCTACTACAAAATCAATAATTCCCATCTCTCCATCAGCCGGTTTTAACATGGCTATCGCACTCATATTCTCACTACCAAAGCCTTTTGGTATTACCGTAAATTTGACCTTATCTCCGGGAACAATATCGGTGTAAATGGTAGCTGGTGTATTAGTATAGGTATTTTTTCTATCAAAAACCGGATCATCTACAACTGATTTCCGCAAATATCCTTTTTGATAAGCTTCTTTCACTCCTTCATTTATAGCTTCTTTATAATTACCTTCTGCTACGTGGACTTCCTGACCTATTTCTGCAAAAACGACCGCCAATCCGGTATCCTGACAAATAGCAAGTTCTTCAGAAGAAGCTATTTGATTATTTTCAATAATCATTTGTAAGACCTGCCTGCCAATAGGAGAAGTCTCTTCCTTTAAAGCATTTTTTAATCGTTGCATAAGTTCCGGACCAATATAAAAATTAGCTTTAAGAAAC
>Ga0222683_1000445_pt1 | contig 14107 bp, 15 predicted proteins | sample AntAcemetage1073_FD_179841 | JGI IMG/M metagenome (GOLD analysis project Ga0222683, IMG submission 179841) | Saline water microbial communities from Ace Lake, Antarctica - #1073 | ecosystem: Environmental > Aquatic > Non-marine Saline and Alkaline > Saline | place: Antarctica: Ace Lake... | reverse complement strand
ATGCAAACGGACCTTGAATCAGAAAAGAGAGCCATAAACAGCATCTGGAAGAAAAGAGAAAAACAGATAGAAAAAGTGCTTTTGAACACAAATTATATGTACAGCTCGGTCAAGGGGATCGCGGGAAGCGCCATTCAGTCCGTTCCACTCCTGGAATTCCCTGCCGGTGATGACAATGATGGCATCTGAACAAACTCAAACAGTGGCTTCGCGGTAAAATACTTCACATTACAAAGGAAATTTTTGGCTGTGGCGGGTCAGATATCGCGATGCGCCGGTATATGGACCGGGATTTGATTGCCTTTACGGTCACCAGATCAATGTACGAACAGCTTTGCGGGCTGGGTGCGGAAAGGTTCCTGTACAAGCCATTCTGGAAGAATCTCATGAAGGCAAGAGGGGTCGCGGATCTGCAGGAATAATTACAGGGCATAAACTAGGGACACTTCCCGTATTAATTTACAAATTTCGTTTCCGAACCTTTTGCCCCTCTCAAGTTGTTTGAAATCATTCATTAAAGAACTTTAGCAAAATACGGGAAGTGTTCCCTTATTTTCACAGAACTCATTGTATTACTCTCTTACAGCGCCAAGATATTATTTCTATTGAGAAGTTTAAAATGACAGTATTTTAAAATAATATGTGGTATAAAAGTATGGGCAGATCGCTATGGCATCTTTTTGATCAGGTGCGGCAACCAATCTTCACTTGACTGGCAGGCCAAAAATACCAGATGAAAGGAAAGGATCATGCACATAAGAATTCAGGAAGCTTTTAATGTCTATTCACATCTGGCAGGGGTCATTGCGGCGGTGGTTGGCACTGTATTTTTAGCGATAGTCGCAAGCTATTCGATTTCAGCGTTAATTATCGCCTTGATTTATGGGAGTTCAGTGATCTTTCTTTTTTTAGCGAGTTCACTCTACCACACCTTCAAGAAAGGGGAAAATGAGTTGTCCTTCTGGAGAAGAATGGACCGCTTTGCCATTTTTTGCATGATTGCCGGCACCTCTACACCGATTTGTTATTTATACATGGATGGTACTTGGCGCTGGTCCATGATTGCTATCCAGTGGGGACTTGTGGGATTTGGACTTGTCTCTCAACTTTTTTTTCCTCGGGCACATAGAGCTCTTTATGCTATTATTTATTTCATAATGGGCGGTATCGCTCTCATTCCGATTAAACAGATGCTGCCATCCATGACCGTCGTACAAGGGATTTTGTTATTTACCGGTGGGGCGTTTTTCACACTGGGCGGTTTAATCTACGCAATAAAGAAACCGAAACTTGTTCCCGGAATCTTCAGCTTTCATGAACTTTTTCACGTCATGGTTCTGATCGGAAGCGGGCTTCACTATGCCATGATCTACAGCGTCTATTTCCAAAAGATCGCCTAATGACATTAATGGTTTTGAATAAACCGATCATTCCGGCATCAGTACAAGGCCTTCATAACGATGTTAGTCTCAGCCGAATGTAAGCGACTCATGCACCAAGAATCCCTGCTTTTTGAAAGGGATTATAAAGAACACTTCCTGGCAGGGGAAACAAAAGACCGTCATATTGGGGAGCCCTATCTGCTTCATCATGCGGGGATAAATCGGGGAGTGCTCCTGATCCATGGTCTTATGGCCGCACCGGAGGAGGTTCGTGAATGGGCAGACTTTTTATATTCCCAGGGGTATACGGTTTATGCACCCAGACTGGCAGGTCATGGAACTTCCGCAGTAGATCTGGCACATCGCAGCTATGACGATTGGGTGGAGTCCGTAAACCGCGGGTACGCCATCCTGAAAACCTGCTGCGATCAAGTCATTGTGGCCGGTTTCTCAACCGGCGCAGGTTTGGCACTGCATCAAGCCCTCACCAATCCGGAAGCATTTGCGGCGGTGATTTCTATCAGCGCACCGTTGAGGTTTAAGGGCATCTCTCCCTGTTTTGCAGAAATACTTGACCAGTGGAATGGGTTTTCCCGCATCATGGGCATCAAACACCTGCGCAGAGATTTTGTCATCAATCATCCTGACAATCCGCATATCAACTATCACCGTTGTCCCGTCCGGAGCATCGTCCAAGTCAAGGCGTTAATGAAAAAAGTATACGGTGCTCTTTCAGCCTTGTCCATGCCCGCACTGATCATTCAGGCGAACAATGATCCCAAGGTGGAGAGTCGGAGCGGTAGGAGAATCTATGACCGGATCTCATCTACCGACAAAATGTATCGGGATATTCATTTTCATCTTCATGGTATCGTCAGAGGCGAGATATCCCGTGATGTATTTGAAGAAGTGGAGACCTTTCTGAACCGGTTGGCGTAGCGATAATACTGTTTTCCATCGCCCAGGATTGTATTGCCTCAGGTATACCGGTCTCTCCCGATTTTGGCAGAAAACCGATAAAAAGGTCCTTCGTCGTATCAATACCCTCATCAAGGAAACAAAACAAAGTCCATTTGGGGGTATTGGAAAGCCTGAACCACTTAAGCATGCTCTTTCAGGATACTGGTCCCGACGAATCACCGATGAGCATAGATTCGTTTATAAAGTATCGGAAAATGCAATTCATATCGCGCAGTTGCGCTACCACTACTGATTATTTCCCTTAGTCCCAATGTACTTCTTCAAAAAGAGTCAGCTGTCCCTGTTTTTTCCTGGCAAAAAGATATTTACATTTCTTTATTGTCGTGATAGCAATCGCTCTCCGTCGTCAATAAAAATGCTGGAACTACTTGAACCCCAAGGAAAAGGATCTGAATTATGGGAAACATCATCAATCGTGACACAATCGGCGATATGGCCAGAAGGGCAGCGACAAAATACGGCGATAAAACCGCTATTATTTTCCGTGATGTGAAGCTTTCGTTTTATGATCTCGAACGCGAGGCACGCCGTTTTGCCCTTCTCATGATGAAATACGGTATCAAAAAGGGGGACCGCGTAGCGGTCTATGCATTCAACTCTCATTACTATCCCATCAGCATGCTTGGACTCGCCAAGATCGGAGCTATCCAGGTGCCGATCAACTATATGCTAAACGCAGAAGAGATCGCATATATACTAAACCATTCAGGAGCTAAAATCTTCATTGTCGAGGATGCGCTTTATCCGATCATCGCACAGTCTCAGGAAAAATTCACCACAGTGGAAAAGTGGGGGTTCATCCCACTTGGGGGTTCCATGGTGCCTGACGGGTATTTCAACCTGATATCGGAAATGGAATCCATGCCGTATGATGAACCGCAGGTGGAAGTCAACGCTGAGGATATCGTCCAGATCGCATATACCAGCGGCACAGAATCGAAACCCAAGGGAGCCATGCTCTCTCACAGGGCGCTCATGTCACAGTATCACAGCTGTATTTTCGACGGCCAGTATGAGACAAACGATGTAAGTCTGCATGCCCTGCCCCTTTTTCACTGCGCCCAACTTCATTGTTTTCTCATGCCATACCTGTACATCGGGGCAACCAATGTCATCATGCACAGCGCAGACCCTTTGAAAATGATCACATCCATCGAAAAATTCCAGATCACCCACATGTTTGCACCTCCGACGGTCTGGATCGGGATCCTGAATCACCCGGAATTCAAAAATTATAATCACGGCAGCCTCAAGAAAGCCGCGTACGGCGCCAGCATAATGCCGGTAGAGGTTATCAAGCAACTCTCGGTAACCTTCCCTGGCCTTAAACTCTGGAACTACTACGGACAGACGGAGATGGGACCGGTCGCAACTATTCTGAAACCTGACGATCAACTCCTGAAACCGGGGTCTGCAGGAAAACCTGTCTTGAATGTCGAGACACGGCTTATGGATGATGAAGGAGATTTCGTCCCGCTCGGCCAGGTCGGAGAGATCATACACCGCTCCGGCCACGTCATGACTGGCTATCTCGACGATGAGGCAAAGACCGAAGAGGCCTTTGCGTTTGGCTGGTTCCACAGCGGCGATCTCGGCAAATTTGATGAAGACGGATACCTTTACGTTGTGGACCGCAAGAAGGATATGATCAAGACCGGCGGAGAAAACGTGGCCTCGAGGGAAGTTGAAGAGGTTTTATACCAGCATCCCGCTGTCGAAGAGGTGGCAGTCATTGGCATGCCCGACCCTAAATGGATCGAGGTGGTAGTTGCCGTGATCGTACCTAAAAAGAACGCATCGACTACAGACAAGGAACTGATCGCTTACAGTAAAGAACGCCTGGCAGGATTCAAATGCCCGAAAAGAATCGTGATAACCGCCAAGCTTCCAAAAACCCCGTCCGGCAAGATTCTTAAACGGGAGCTGAAAGAAATACTGCAGAAAATGCACTCTTAACCTGTTCAGGGACAACTGTCCCTGTTTGTCAGGTATTTTGCTCCAAATCGTGAATTACCACAATGGCCGTGGCACTCTTTTCAGAAATTGCTCGAAGAGCATGTGGAATATCGGAGTAAAAGTACAAACTGTCACCGGGATTCACGACAAAAACCTGCTCGGATTCAAAACCTTTAAACCTCGCCTCCAACACTCCTTCCATAACGAAAATGAATTCTTCACCCGAATGAGTGGAAAAAATCAGGTCTTCTTCGGCTTTATGCGAGAAATCAACCAGGAAGGGCTCCATGCTCTTGCCTGATATCGAGTGAGACAATGTTTCGTATCGGTAGTTTACATCGGCTTTACCCTGGCTTTGCCTGCTGCTGGTTTTCCATCGTTCATCCTTACGCACCAACGCGATACGCTGAGAGACAGGTTCGCCTCCGAAGAAGTATACTATATTCACCTCTAATGCCTTTGATATTTTCAGCAATGTGGAAACCGGCGGGAAGGCGCCATTGTTCTCGATCTGAGATAGAAACGGCACAGATATTCCTGCCCTATCAGAAAGGACCTGTAACGTAAATTTTCTTCGTAGCCGAAGAGCGCGAATCTTCTGTCCCAGGTTGAGATTTTGCAAGTCACTGATATTTTCTTTTGAATTTTTCATATCTGTAAACAAATTTCAGAGAATGATTATGTGGTAACTTCTGCGAACCTTAAAAAGGTCCCCGCTTAAATAATCTATTATAACTTTTATGACCGCTTTTAGTGGCTGATACTCTTTTTCTCTACTTGATGTCAAACTTTTTTTGCTATAATCAAACTTTGCCATTAATGCTTTTACCTGTTATCTCAAATCCTCTGGATGTTATTTCTTGTTTATTTATAGCACCTTACCTCTCATGAAAAGATTTGACCGGACCGTAAAGCTCCCAGTCCACAAGGCGGGGCACCCAATGATGTTTCAGCAAAATAAATCTTTTTTGATTATATCAAAAAAAACTTGACAAAAAATATTCCAATGAGTTAGTGAGATATCAATCGGTACGAGGCGTTATTAAAGCAAGATGCGCCGGCGTACATTTCGGGAAAATATAATGCCGATGCTGATGCTCAAGATGTAAAAACGATGAAATCGCGAGGGAAATGCAGGGGGTAAGGCGCCGGTTCCAAAACGCAATGTTAGTGATCAAACACGATTATGGAGGCGAGGGATGGTTGAGATAAGATTTCATGGGCGTGGTGGTCAAGGCGCGGTGATTGGTTCCGAGGTTCTGGCCCGGGCCTTTTTCAATGAGGGCAGGTATGTGCAGTCATTTCCGGCTTTTGGTGTGGAACGGCGCGGTGCCCCGATTATGGCATTTTGCCGTGTTGACGACAGTCATATCAACCTCCGGAATCAGATTTATGAACCTGATCATGTAGTGGTGTTGGATTCTGCTCTGATTGAGACGGCCGGTGTCACACAGGGGTTGAAAAAGGGTGGTTCCATTTTAGTCAATTGCGGGCAGGATTCGAACTGCTTCAACGGACTTGTCGGCAGTGATTATCAATTATATGCGGTTGATGCATCATCCATAGCGCGAGAGTTCCGGCTGGGGTCACCTTCTAACCCTATTGTTAATACCTCCATACTGGGCGCCTTTGCCAGGGCGACTGGTCTGGTCAAAATTGAATCTGTGGAGCGGGCTATTGAAGAATATTTAAATGTTAAGAGAGAGGACAACAAAAAGGCCGCCCGCACAGCCTATGAACAGACTGTCAGAAAATAACCGGTCATAGAAAGGATTGTTGTTATGGCTGTCAAAAAGCGCAGTGATTTATCTAAGCCCTATGATTTTAAAACGTGGCATGACATCACACCGATGAACATATCCGCGGGAACGATGCTTCATAATAAGACGGGGAGCTGGCGTACGATAAAGCCCGTCTTTGAGGATAAGATGCCGGCCTGTCAGAACGCGTGTCCCGCCGGGAACGACATTGAAGGCTGGATAAAGCTCCTTCAGCAGGGTGAATATGAAAAGGCCTACTGGCATTTGAAGCGCGAAGAACCGTTCCCCTCTATCCTCGGCAGGGTCTGTTTCAGATTCTGCGAGGAGGCCTGTAATCGTGTTTCTCTCGATGATCATGTCAGCATCAGTGCGCTGGAACGATTTATTGGCGACCGTGGCGCTCAGTCAGCCCCTCACCCGGATCTGCCCGAATATAATGGGAAGAGTATGGCCGTAGTTGGTTCCGGGCCAGCGGGCATGTCAGCCGCGTACTATGGCAGGCTGCTTGGATTCAGAGTTGCCATTTTTGAAAAGCTTCAGGTAATGGGCGGCGTTCTTCGTGTGGGCATCCCTGAATACCGCCTGCCCCGCAAGATAATCACGGCAGAATTTGAGGGATTGAAGGCCATGGGCATTGAGTTAAAGCCTGGTACCGCGATAGGGAAAGATATCTCTCTTGAAGAACTTCGCGGCAGGTATGATTATATCTTTCTTGCCACCGGCGCGCATGGGAATAGAAAGCTCAACATGGAAGGCGAAGATAAAAGTCGCCGGATCATGAGCGGCCTGGAGATGTTGAGAAAGGTGGCCCTTGGCGAGGAGGTTGAATTTGGCAGCAATGTGGCGGTTATCGGCGGAGGCAATACCGCGATCGACGTGGCGAGAACAGCGCTGCGCATGGGCAGTTCTGTCACCGTTATCTATCGACGTTCGGAAAATGAAATGCCCGCGAATCCCGAGGAGGTTATGGAAGCGCGCGAAGAGGGTGTAGAGTTCCGGTTTCTCGCTGCTCCTGAGAGGGTTGAGCTGAATGATGATGGCTCTATCAGAAAATTGATATGCTGCGAGATGGAGCTCGGTCCCGCTGATGAGAGTGGCCGCAAAAGACCGGTCAAGAAAGATGGCGCGCTGTTCGATGTTAAAACAGACAGTATCCTGACCGCTATCGGCGAGGTGCCTGTCCTCGATTATTTGAAAGGTATAGCGGGGACTGAAAAGGATATGGTGGCGGTGAATGACACCCTGATGGTCAATACCGAAGGGAACGGAAAAATCTTTGCGGGTGGCGATATCATCGATATCCCACGTACCGTGGTCAACGCTGTGGCTTCCGGCAAGAAAGCGGCCATCGCCATCGATTGCGATTACAGGGGCACCGACTTCGGCGATGTGGTAAAGAAAATCTCCATTGGCAATGGACCGGCACTGAGTTTTTCAACATACATGAACTGGAAACCGGCGGTACCGCGGAACATCCATCTGGTCGTAGATTCTGAAAAGATAGTATATGACTATTTTGAAAAATCGCCGCGGGTCATGCAGAAAACCGGAGATGCCAAGACCCGGAAGAGTTCTTTTAACGCTTACAGCGAAACCTTCACAGAGGATGACGCTCAGCAGGAGGCCTCCCGCTGCATGCACTGTGGCCGATGCATTGAGTGCGATAACTGCTTGATTTTCTGTCCGGACATGTCTGTCCTGCCTAAAGGTGACGGCCACTTCGGTTATGAATTTGACTACGATTACTGCAAAGGCTGTGGCATATGTTTCACTGAATGTCCGCGGCACGCCATAACTATGGTACGTGAAGAGGAGGGTGACAAGTGAGACAGTTACTGAAGGGAAATTACGCTGCGGCCGAGGGGGCGCGGCTGTGTCGTGTCAAAGTTATTTCGGCCTACCCGATTACACCGCAGACCTCTATTGTAGAAAGGTTGTCTGAGATATGCGCAAGCGGTGAACTGGACGCGAAATTTATAAAGGTGGAAAGCGAACATTCAGCGATGGCAACACTTGTAGGCGCGTCTTCAGCCGGCGTTCGGACATTCACGGCCACAAGCAGCAACGGTCTGCTGTTGATGCATGAAGTTCTCCACTGGGTTGCCGGCGCCCGGCTGCCCATAGTAATGACGAATGTTAACAGGGCTGTCAGCGGTGGATGGAATATATGGGCTGATCAGACCGATTCAATATCTCAGCGGGATACCGGCTGGCTTCAGATCTATTGCGAGTCCAGTCAGGAGGTACTGGACAGCGTGATAATGGCTTACAGACTGGCTGAAAAAATATTGATGCCTGTCATGCTAACCTATGACGCGTTCTTCCTGAGTCATACCACCGAGGTTGTTGACGTGCCGGACATCGAACGCGTTGATGAGTTTCTGCCCCCATATCGGCCAGATTTTAAACTCGACATCGACAACCCCCGGATGTTTGGCGGACTGATTTCCCCGGATTATTTCTATGAGCATCGATACACGGTCCATAAGGCATCCCTGGAGGCCCTGAACTATTACCCGGAGGTATGCAGAGAGTTTAAAGATGTTTTCGGCAGAGAGTATGATGTCACCGAAGAGTATCGAATCGATGACGCGGAACTTGTCGTGGTTACCGCGGGAACAATCACATCCGTTGCTCGTATCACTGTGGACAAGATGAGAGAAGCGGGTAAAAAAATCGGGTTGATGAAACTGCGTGTGTTCAGACCTGCACCGGTTGACCTGTGGCGAAACGTTCTCGGAAATGTCGCGAAGGTGGTTGTAATAGACAGAAACCTGTCACCGGGTCTCGGAGGCGTATTTGCCGATGAGATTCAGGCCGCCCTGTATCCTTTAGAAACCAGACCTCTGATCTACCCGGTTGTTGCCGGCCTTGGCGGCCGGGATGTCACACCGGCAGATATTGAAGGCATTATCAACCATGCCCTGTCCAGCGATGACCCGGCGGGTGCTCCCCTGTTCTGGGGTTTGAAACAATAAGAGGTGAGTTATGGAGAGAACTACTCAGAAGATGATAGAAATACCACGCGATGTGATGGCCGGAGAAGAATTGTGGCAGCCCGGTGTGCTCTCGTGTCAGGGATGTGGCGCCTCGCTGGCGCTGAAGCTTGCATTAAAAGGCCTGGGTCGGCGCACGGTTGTCGTTATACCCGCCTGCTGCATGTCGATTATTGTCGGCTCTTATCCTTATTCGGCCTCACAGGTTCCTCTTCTCCATGTCCCCTTTGAAACGGCCGCGGCCGCGGCATCAGGTATTCGCGCCGCCCTTGATGTCAGGGAAGAGAAAGATGTGGTTGTCATGGCATGGGCCGGGGATGGCGGCACTTTTGACATTGGTCTGCAGGCCCTCTCGGGAGCCGCTGAGCGAAATGATGACATCCTCTATGTCTGTTATGACAACGAAGCATACATGAACACCGGCATACAGCGTTCCGGCGCCACACCAGCGGGCGCATGGACAACCACTACACCGGGTGAAGCGATCAAGGAGGAACCAAAAAAAGATATTGAAAAGATTATGCTGAGCCATGGCATTCCCTACATGGCCACAGCGTCGGTAGCCTATCCGGCTGATATATATACGAAGTTCAGAAAAGCCCGCTCTATTAAAGGCACAAAGTTTATCCATATGCTGTCACCATGCCCTCCCGGCTGGCAGATCGATTCCGCCGATTCAATCAAGGTCTCCCGCATGGCCACGCAGTCAAAGGTCTTTCCGATCTACGAAGTAGAAGACGGCAGATATACAATCAACGTCTATCCGGAAAGAAAAGTTACCGTGAAAGATTATGTAAAACCTCAGGGACGGTTCCGCTATATGACCGATGATATCATCAGTGCGGCCCAGGAACTGGTTGACCGCAAATGGGAGAACCTCACGGGAATGGCAAATTTTAAAGCTCCCTAATATACCCGGTAGTCGCCTTTATCTTTTCCAGCTCGCTTTTTAGCCGAGGCAGAAGTTCTTTGCCCTGGGGTGTACCAATCAGATTATGCTTTTCTTTGGAATCAGAGACCATCTCAAACAGCTCCGGTGGCCGAATGTTATTCTGATACGTTATGTACTTATGCGTATCGGTACGCACAGCCGCAATTCCCGGGATCGGAATAGGATACACCGGGTAGTGTTCATAGAGCCATGATTTCCTCCCGGTGGCATCTTTTGATCTGAGAATAGGCACAAGGCTCCGGCCCTGCATGCCCGGCGGAATTTTCCGGCCGATGAGCTCCAGCAGTGTTGGCGCCAGATCGATATTCAGAGCCATCTGGCGCGCTCTGCGGCCGGGGTCGGGAATCAACCCGGGATACCTTACGAAGAACGGGATGCGGATTGATTCTTCGTATGCCAGCCGCTTATCATACAGGCCATGCTCGCCAAAGAAGTGCCCGTTGTCCCCGGCATAGATCAGTATCGTATCTTCAGCCATCCCCATCTCATCGAGCTTTTGGAGGACTCTGCCCACCTGTTCATCAACCGAAACCACGGTCTCACAGTACCTGCGGTAGAGGAAGCTCAAAGGAGCCGGCGCTCCGACAAAGAGGTGGCGGTTAGTTATTGGGATGAAATCGTCCGCTTCTGGCGGCAGATGCAGATCAATCCCCTTGTACATCCCGTCCAGATGTTTGGGTGGTGCAAATCCAAAATGAGCTGCCTTGTGCGAAAGATAGAGGCAGAAGGGATTCTTTCTTGGCCGATTGATCCATTGTAATGCCAGATCGGTAAGGTCTTCGGTAATGTACTTACCCTTTCTCTCGGTATGGACACCATCGATATAAAGCGGGCAGTCATAGTACACACCCTGCCCTCCCTGACTGGTAAAGGTGATAAAGTGATCCAGGCCACGCACACGGGGCAGGCCCTCCCCGGGCATGTGCCACTTTCCGATAAAAGCAGTGTCATAGCCGGCCTGTTTCAAAAGCTCAATAAATGTGACGTTCTTTTCATCCCAGGGAGTATGGTTGGTCTTTACTCCGTGGGTATGCGCGTACTGCCCGGTAAGGAAACTGGCTCTGGATGGACTGCACAGAGAAGTCGTGCAGAAACTGTTTTCGAACATCACACCTTCCCCGGCAATTCTGTCCAGATTGGGGGTTTTGAGAAAGGGATGATCCATACAGCTGAAGGCGTCCCAGCGATGATCGTCCGTAAGGATAAAGATTATATTGGGCATCCTGCCCCCGGCTGAAACAATACCGGGAAAATTCAAACCGACAAGGCCTGCCGCGACTGTTGTCCCGATTGTTTTAACCGCCTGTCTGCGTGTTACAGGTTCATTGAAGATTGAAGGTTTATCAGCGCTCATAGAAAACTCCTTGTTTTTAATTTCATGAAAGCCGAACGCTTACAGGAACAGCTTGATATATGTATCCATAAACAGGTAGTAGTAGAAATGCCCGAGTTGCCAGAACATGAGGGTAAGCATTCCGCAACCCAGAAAAAGCACCGCCATGTTTCCGACCTGGAACAGCTTAACCGCCGGATCGCGGCTCTTTACGCGGTGAATAATCCGGCACCACAGTTCAGATAGCCCCATGCCGATGAGATTGATGACGACGGCCGACAGGATAACATGGTGCAGGAGCAAGAAGAAAAACTCACCAACCGAAAAGATACCCCAGATTCCCAGCCACTGCTTCAAGAGGAATACCACCGGTGTAAACATACTCACCAGGAAGCGCTCCGGAAAACTCGCCCCTCTGAAATAGGCAATGGTATTTGCAATCATCGCCCCCATCCAGATACTCAGGACCATGAGAATTACCGAGAGATTGACCACGAATGCGTGCAGACCTCTGCTCTCGATGGTCCGGGCAAAATCATAGAGATTGAGCGCTATAATCATGCCTGCGAGAATCATGGCAATTGGGAATACAATGCGCCTGCCTATGCTCTGTCTCTCCATAAGAACTCCTCTATGTAACATTTAAAATCATGGGACCATGACAATCATTTGTTACTTCATTGTACTCATTTTTTGTAATAAAACAAAGGAAGTTCTTATCAAAAACAGAAGATATCAGATATTTATACCCAATAATACGGGATTCATGGTAACAAAGACGTGCGGACATGCTTTAATTTTCTCTTTTTTAATCAGAAAGCACTTTTCAGTCGGATAAACTATATGATATCACACAATGAAGAAAGACTTGGGCGTGAACCCTGGAATTTTTTACTATGCTTTTGATTAATCCTCCAGTAGTAAGGCCCTGCGAGCCGCCCGCGGGAATCGCAAAGCTCTTGGGAATGCTCGGGAAGTATAATGTTCGCTGTCGCGTATTGGATGCCAATCTTGAAGGTCTGACGAGTCTTCTGAAATGTCCCGTCGAGGCCGACGATACGTGGTCCAGACGGGCATCGCGACATCTGGATTCGAATCTTTCCGCGTTTCTGCACCCAAATCTCTACAAACATATAGACCGCTACAGCCGGGCGGTAAACGATATAAACCGCATCCTCGATCAGGTCGCGCGTGCTCATGATGTGGCTCTCGGCCTCGCGAATTATCAGGATCCCATCCTCTCACCTCTCAGAAGTTCCGATCTCATAAGGGCATCAGAGCAACCGGAAATGAGTCCCTTTTACAAATATTTTATGGAACGCCTGTCGGCTGTTTTTGAAGATGAGGAGCCTTCCATTGTCGGACTTTCGCTGAACTATCTAAGCCAGGCCATACCGGCTTTTTCCATGATCGGCATCATAAGAAAGCTATGCCCCGACGCAAGACTGGTTCTGGGCGGAGGCCTTGTAACATCGTGGCTCAGCAATCCCGGCTGGAACAATCCATTTGATGGCCTTGTTGACGATATGGTGGCGGGGCCGGGCGAGGGCCCCCTCCTTGACATACTCGGATTGTCCCCCCCGGATGGGCACGCGTCACCGGATTACAGCCCCTTCCATGGAAAGCCCTACCTGTCTCCGGGTTTTATCCTCCCTTACAGCGGCTCAAGCGGCTGCTACTGGAGCCGATGTACCTTCTGTCCGGAAAAGGCTGAGGGCAGTTCCTATTCTCCTCTTCCAGTGAATGAGTCGATTTCCGATATCGAAAGCCTTATTGAGCGCGAAAGGCCCTGCCTCATACATTTTCTCGATAACGCGATGAGTCCGGCATTTCTTACGGCCATAGCAGACAATCCCCCCGGTATCCCCTGGTACGGATTTGCACGCATAAACCATCAGCTGACAGACCCTGACTTCTGCAAAAGCCTGAAACGCTCCGGGTGTGTTATGCTTAAGATCGGCCTCGAATCGGGGAATCAGTCTGTTCTCGACACACTCGATAAGGGCATCGATCTGGCAGAAGCATCCATGGCCCTGAAAAACCTCAGGAATGCCGGCATAGGCACCTACATATATCTCCTGTTCGGAACACCATCCGAAACGTACAGGGAGGCGAAAAACACCCTTGATTATGTTATAGAACATCAAGAATGTATCGGCTATCTCAACCTTGCAATATTCAACATGCCTGCCTATGGCCCGGATGCATTAAGCCTGGATACCGAGGATTTTTATTCCGGTGACCTGACCCTCTACAGGCAGTTCAGGCATCCCGGAGGGTGGGACAGAAGACATGTCAGACAGTTTCTGGATCGTGAATTCAGAAGAAATCCCGCGATTCAGGCGATCCTGCGAAGAGATCCTCCTGTGTTCACATCGAACCACGCCCCGTTCTTTGTCATGTCCACAGGGAGATAACGACTCACTTGTTATTGCCCATCGTTATGCCCAAATTATCGACAGGTTAATCATTCTGTATAAAATTGGCTATCAGCCCCGCAGTTTTCTCGGGATATTCCTCCTGCGGTATATGACCGCACTCAGGTATCACCACAATGACGGAGTCGGCAATCTCTTTCCTGAATCTGAAACCGTTTTTAAGTGGTATCCACGGATCCTCTCTCCCCCATATGATCAATGTCTTCGTTTTTATATCAGGTATGAGTCTTGCGTACTTTTCGAATACGCCAAAGTCCAGTGACCTTGCCACTGATATCTGGGCGTCCAGCGCGCCGTGGGTGCACATCC
>Ga0222683_1000444_pt1 | contig 14112 bp, 32 predicted proteins | sample AntAcemetage1073_FD_179841 | JGI IMG/M metagenome (GOLD analysis project Ga0222683, IMG submission 179841) | Saline water microbial communities from Ace Lake, Antarctica - #1073 | ecosystem: Environmental > Aquatic > Non-marine Saline and Alkaline > Saline | place: Antarctica: Ace Lake... | reverse complement strand
ACGGCTATGACTCTCAGAGGAGACGGCAACGTCGGCATCGGAACGACGGAGCCAAAGAACAAATTAAATATAGTCGGGGCAACTAACTCAACAACAGGATTTATAGTAAATGCTAATGTTGGAATAACTGGAAATTATAGTGTAGGAAATTGTTGGATGGCTTATTCAGGAGGTATAAATTATGGAACAAATTGTAGTGCAATCTAAGGATAATTTACTACCAAGCAGTGTAACTTTTGAGTTACGACAGATAGAAAGATTTAAAAACTATGTCAATCAACTTTCGTTTATGGAACAAGAAAAAATACGAAACGAACTTGAATCCTTTAAAAAACATTTGGTTTTAAATTACGATCTAAGAAATATAACAATTCAAGGACACTTAGACAATATAAAAAGAATGTTAAATATCTTAGAAGATACAAATCCAGAAAAAGAAGAAGTAACTGATTATGTTTATGAACTAAAAAACTCAAATAAAAGTTGTTCTCATGTTTGCAATAATATTTCAAGCATTGAAAAGTTTATGGATTTTAAAAGAAAGTTAGTAAGATTTGCAAAACCAAGAAGACAAAGAAAATTAATCACAGATACATTAACAGAAGCAGAAATAAATAGAATGGTTCAATCCTGTAAAAATATAAAAGAAAAGGCAATGTTCACTACATTAGCATATAGTGCTTTAAGAAATAGAAGTTTTTGCAATATTAAATTAAGAGATATAGACTTTGGAGATAACACAATTTTAGTTAAAAAAGTAAAAGGAAATAAAGAATATTTAGCAAACATATCTTCTGAATGTATAAAGATTTTATTAAAATATTTAGAAGAATATCCAAGAAAATTAGACGATTTATTATTCACAACAAAAGTAAACAACAATAAATATTCTGGTTCAGATATTAGAAAATTAGTTAATGTTCTTGGAAAAAGAGCAAAGATAGAAAAAAAAGTCTACCCTCATTTATTACGCCATTCACTTAGTTCAAATATGTTAAATCGTGGGGCAAAGATAGTATTAATTAAGAATCAATTAGGTCACTCATGGTTAGCTTCAACAGAACAGTATCTAAATTCATTTCCTCAAAGAACTAAATCAGAGTATGAAATATACAAACCGAGTTACATATAATGAATAATAAAATAATCGCAATAATGTTGATAAGTGTTTTCTTTATTAGCTTCGCAAGTGCAGGACTATTTGACTTCTTAAAGAAGGACGATTTAAAACAAATAAGTATTAAAGATTCAATAGACGACACATGGATTAAAACTCTCACAAAGATTAACAAATGGACAGAAGACAAACTAGAAATAGGATTAATAAATAAAATTAAAATAGAATTAAAAGATAAAATCTTAATTGATGATAAAGAAACAGATTTAACTGGAAGCACGATTAAGATAAAAGAGAACGCCAATGGCGTACAGGTGGTATATAATGAAGGGTAAATTAATTTTATGTCTCTTATTAGGTGTAATTTTAGTGACAACTATCTCTGCTTCAGATATAAACAACATAGGAACCTTCAAACGAACAGATTCAATAGATTTAGTTCAGTATTGTGACACTTGTACTTATGTAAATATCTCCAGTATTTTATTACCAAATGGAACTTTAATAAATTTAAATGAAGTAATGACTAAATCAAATTATGATTATAATTATGCTTATGAAATTGATGATATTGGATTATATTCTTATACAGTTTGTGGAGATAAAGATGGATCACTTAAATGTGAAACATTAAACTTTGAAGTAACTGAATTTGGAGATAAAGTAAATACAAGTCAAGGATTAGTTTTAATAGCAGAAGGATTACTTATTGCTTTATTCTTTGGAATGGGAAGGGTATTTGAAAAGAAAAAATGGAAACTTAAAATAGGGTTTGATGTAATAGCTCTTTTAATGGCTGTAGTATTAACAAACTCAATTAGAATAGTAGCAGCACAATCATCTAATTTAACAGCAATGGGTGAATCAATGTTTATAGGAACAATAGTAATATTCTTATTCATGATAGCTTACATGTTAATAATGTTCACAATAGAAGTAGTTCAATATTTTAAGAAAAAAGAAAGAAATAAATGGGAGATGGATAACAATGCGTATTAGACCAGTACCACTAAGGAACAATAGAGGAAACTTTGTAGCATGGTTTTTTGTAATAGTAGTTCTTCTAACATTTAGTATATTTGCTTTAGTATTAAATAAAACATGGAGTTCTATGGAAGCACCTTTAGCAGAACAGTTCTCTGAGAATATGCCAACAGATAACACTGATGTAAATGTCACAAAGATATTAGGACAAGTCGGAAGTACAACAGTTAACTTTAGTAAAATGTTACCATTCTTGATTATAGGATTATTTGCGTTCATACTTATAGGAGCAGGAGCAATAATGAAACATCCAATTATGATATTCGTGGGGTTAATAATCTTAGGAATTATAATCTTATTAGCAGTAATATTCTCAAATGTTTACACAGGAATAAGTGAATCAGATGGATTTACAGACACAGATGCAAAGCTAGGACTACAAGGTAAGTTTATGGATTATCTACCGACGATTGTGGTCTTGTTAGCACTTGGGGTGTTTGCAGCAATACTTTATGGTAAATCCCAGGGTGGGGGGCAGTTATGAAATCTAAAATATTATTAGTAATTTTATTGTGTTTTATGTTAGTTGGTGCTATGGGATTAGTAGATGCTAAAAAGAAAACTTACGATTCATTAACACAAACAGTTAATCTTGATAGTTCTTTCTTAGGAATAAAAACAGGGAACATTGCAGAGATAAAATTAAACACACCTTTAAATTATGAAGTTGGATTAGGTTATCAAATGGTTGCAGAGTTCACAGCTAACTTCCAGAAAGATTATGATAATCCCTTTGAAAAAATGGATTTCTATAATGTTAAAAATAAAATGAATAAGTTCACAAGAGACTTTGATTATAAATATTTAACTTATGAAGATTATCCTGTAGATGATTATTCCTACACTTCAGTTAATAATCAGACAATTAAAACATTAATCGGAACACACCAAGAAACAAGAGAAGTTTGGTTACCTCTAACAAAAAAAGCATTTAAACAAGACGAAGTTTTAACAATAGGAATATTCACAGAAGTAAAAATAGGAGATTATGTAGAATGGATACCCACATTTTTTGGAGTTGAAATTGATGAATGGGCATTTTGGACTGAAGGTTTGAGTGCAAATTTGGTTTCATATTATACACTTAATGAAACAAGTGGAACTACTGTATTTGATTCGCTTGGCTTAATAAATTTTACTGATTTTGATGGTTATTTAGACCAAGCTGGACTTATTGGAAGGTCAGTTAGAAAGTCAGCAACTCTTGGACCAGCTAGAAGTTATGTTAGTGGACCTACATTTACAAAAAATGTTTGGATAAAAAGAAATGGTGATTATAATGGAGCAATTTTTTCAAATTTAGTTACAACAAATAGAAAGAATCTTAGAAATATGGGCTTTACAAGTAATACAGCTTATGATTTTACAGGAGATACAGGTTGTGTAGAGAATTATCAACAAACTGGTGCTTCATTTACAGCAAGTAATGATTGGAATATGTTTACAATGTCTTGTTTAAATTCAGTTTGTAAGATTTTTGTAAATGCTATTAATGTTCAAAATATTACACTAAGTTCTCCAGTAGGAACTTGTGAAGTTCCATCTGAATATGCTATTGGAGAAGCTTATCTTACATATTTTAATAATGGACTATCAGATGATTATTTTGATGAATATTCTGTATTCAATAAAAGTCTAAACTTAGCAGAAGTAACCCGACTTTATAATGAAGGAGATGGAATGACTTATACTACCATTTATAATTTTGCCCCAACAATAACAACAAACGCTCCAGCAAATAATTCAAACTTCACAGCATCAAATGTTACTTTAAATATTACCGCATCTAACACAACAACTCCAATAGCAGACGTTAAACTATTTATAAATGGAGAATTAAACAATACAAATAGTTCAGGATTAAATGGAACATACCTTTGGGATTTAAACTTTGCAGATGGAATACATAGTTGGAGTGTTGGTGTTGAAGATATTTTAAATGCAGTAGCAAATTCTTCTCTAAGAAACTTCACAATTGATACAGTTTTACCCCAAATAGTTATTCAATCCCCTAATGAAACATTTGGATATTTAAAAGTAAATGATACTTTAGATTTAAACGTTACAGCAACAGATACAAATTTAGATACTTGTTGGTATGATTATAATTCAACTAATATTTCTTTCTCTTGTGTGACAGGAGTAAAATCAGAAGAAGTAATAACTCAAAATGCAAATAATTTTAGTGTGATTGTTTATGCAAACGATACTTCAAATAATTTAAATTCAACTTCAGTAAATTGGAATTATAGAGTATTTGAAAATAATTTAACTTACAATGACCAAGTAGTTGAAACATCAAACCAAGATTTTAACATATCAGTAACACACGACTCATCTATTTGGAATTCAATAACTTCTAAGATAGAATACAATGGAACTAATTATTCTGCAACACAGTTTGGTACAGGAGATACATTAATCTTTTCAAGAACATTAGAAATTCCAGCTATTACCACATCAACAGAAAATAAATCATTTTATTGGTACTTTACTTTAACTAATGGAACTGGAGCATATGACTTTAGGTCTTCTGAATATACTCAAAATGTAAGTGAAATTGATATTCATTTATGTGGAACAGAAGAAACAGCTTATTTAAGGTTCTTTACAAATGATTCAGAGAATCCTTTTCCAGCACTTAATGCAACATTTAAATCAGCATGGAATATTGGAAGTTTAGGTGGTTCTGGTCTACTAGCAAATTATTCTTTTGAAGATCTAACAGAAGTAAATAACACTTGGGAATTTTGTATAACTCCAAATGAAACAGAATACACCTTAACAGTAGATGTAGAAGTAGATGCAACAGACTTTGCTAAGAACTTTTATTATATTCAAGAAGAAGATTACACAGATAATTCAACAACAAATATAACTTTATATTTACTGAATGATACTGCAGCCACTCCAACAATATTAAGAACTAGAAACACTGCTCAAAATAGATTAACTAATGTATTAATTTACATAGACGTTTTTGATGTTGGAACAAATGATTATTACACTGTAGGAATGGCCAAGACAAATGAAAATGGAGAAGATGTAGTTTATCTTAATTGGTATGAAACTCTTTATAGATTTAGATTATTCCAAGACGGATTAAATACTCTAACAACAAACAATACAAAAATATTTGAAACACCAAAAATATTTGAAATAGGAGAAGACTTTACTTATTCATTTGATAAGTTTGATAATATAATTCATACACTTGTTTATGATAACGCAACAAATATATTCACATTAATCTTTGATACAAATGACGCTTCAATTGAAAGTGGATGTTTAAGAGTAATAAAACGAAACCCCACAAATGATACGGAAATATGTTTAACTTGTGTAGAATCAGAATCAGCTACAATTAATTGTGATGTTTCTACTTATGGTAATGGAACTTTCATAGCAGCATTCTACGCAACAGGATCTTTCAGTTTAGTTGACTTATTATCCATAGTAGAAGGATCATCTTTTGCAGACCAAGTATTTGATATGTTAGACAAAGATGATGCAGCATTCTATTCAATTATATTGGCTCTGATAGTTGTAGCAATGTTTTTAATAACACCAGTCTTAGGAATTATAGGAGCAATAATAGGATTAATATTTGTAACATCATTAGGATTTGCAACAATAAGTTATGCTTACTTCATGGGGATAATTATACTCGGAGTTGTGATAATATGGAGTTTAAAAAAATGAACAAAAAAGGGGCAAACACTTTAACAGGAATTGTAATTGGATTATTATTAGTCATAGGAGTATTTACAGTAGCATTTGGATTTTGGAATGAACAAATGGAAAATAACAATGCAGAAATTCCATCTAAATATAATGATACTTACAATCAATTACTTGAAAGTCAAACATCTATAGATGATGATATAAGTGCAATTAAAGATAATGTAAATGACATAGAAGAAGCAGATGAAAACTTCTTAGCAGCATGGAATGGTTTTAAAGCATTAGGTTCAACTTTGTTATTACCAATATCATTCATAAGTGAATCAGTTCAAGTAACAGAAGTAGTAACAGGTTCAGCAGATTTTATCCCTTCAGGAATTAAAGCATTATTTATTATAGCAATAATTGCAATAGTATTGTTTATAATTTTATCATTGTTAACAGGAGGTAATCCAAAAATATGACTTTTGAATATCCAACTAATTATTCTAATGGGACAAGTGTAACAGGACCAGGAGGATTATTCTTAGATTATCCAACACAAATAATTGCTAATTATGCTAATGGATTACTATTACTTATTTGGTTAGCTGTCTTCGCTGTATCAATGGCTTTCGGATCTAAAAAAGCAATATTAACAGCAAGTTTCATAACCTTTATATTTTCAGTATTCTTTGCAGTAAGAGAATGGATAAACCCAGTAATACCCATAGTCTTAATCATCTTAATAATCATAGGTCTGTTTGGATCTAAAGAGGGAAGCCTATGAGCAAAACAATACAAATTAGGGTAGACAAATCTTTCCCAGAAGCACTAGAAGAATATAGAAGAAAAGTAGCAAATGAAATTAAAGGAACATATGGATTACAAGAAATTAAAGTACCAGCAACATTAGCTTCACAAATACTTGCAGCACAAATGAGAAAACAAAAAAAATTAACATTTAAAATTAATAAGTCTGGATTGAATAAAGGTTTTATAGAAATTATTGGATAGTGACAATCTGTTGACACGATTATATAAACCATTTTTATCTTAAATAATTAGGCGTAAGAGGTAGTTGCGCCTACTTTCTCTTACGTTGAATATTTAAAATGTTACAAGGAGGTAAAAAATGAAACTTAAATCACAAGCTGTGGACTTAACTGACTTAGCTATTGGAATCGTTGTTTTAGGTATTGTAGTTTCAATTGGTGCTACTATTCTTTTAAATGTAAGAGATACTAACACTGAAAATGATACTGCATATAACTTAGCAAATGATGCCGCTGCTGGTTTAGCCGAATATGGAAACTGGTTTGACATTATAGTTATTGTTGGAGTTGCTGCATTGATCTTGACTCTGATCTTTATGGCATTCGGAAGACAAGGCGGACAGTCTATGACTTACTAATAGTCCGTATTTTTTTATTTTTATTTTTTTATTAGCATGAACTCTCTCTTAGGGAGAGAAGCAATTAAATGTATTCGGGAAAATAAATGAATCACAAAAAACAAGCAATAGACTTAACAGACTTAGCATTAGGAATTGTAGTTCTAGGAATAGTTGTATCTATCGGTGCAAATATATTAGTTAGTGTACAAGAAAGTAGGTTAACAGATTTAACAAGTGTTTCTGTAACAAACGAAACTGGAGTGACTTTCGTTGATGCAGGAGATACTTTAGCTAATAGTTGGGGAAATACTGTAACAAGTTGTTATAATGTAACAGACGTAGCAGACCCAATCTTAATTCCAACAGCTAATTATTCTACAAGTATTGATGGTGCAAATGGATATATTACTGTTCAAAATGCAACTAACTTAGAATATCCAGATGTAAATTGTTCTTACACTTATTATAATACAAGTTCAAGAGCAGATTATACATTAGCAGGAGATGCTGCAGCAGGTCTAGGAGAATATGGAAACTGGTTTGACATTATTGTAATCGTAGGAGTAGCCGCTCTTATCCTTACTTTAATCTTTATGGCATTCGGTGGAAATAGATCTGGAAGCGGAACTGGAATTAGTTATTAAGTAACCTTTTAAAGATGGTAACAAAAGAAGAAAAACAAATGTTGAGAGACTTACGAGAAGCTGGAGTAGAACCAGCAGAGACTTCTATGACAAAGATCAGTGCGCAAACAGCCAGGAAAGCCATAACTAAGACCGCTTTAAAAAATCCTTTAGTAACACCAGATAAATCTAAGAGAGTTGCTAAGGCATGGACACCTAAGAAACCAACTACAAAAGACTTTAGTCAAGGCATGAATTCTACACAAAAATTATTAGGAGATATGTTTGGAGGAAATCGTATGATGACTGGAGGGGATTTTAAAAGACCACACTTACAAGGATTATTAAGAAAAGGGGGTGGAATTTTAAAGAACGGAGACCGAGGACAAACAGGTCGTATGTTCGGAATAAGATAAAAATGATTAAAGAATTAAAAAACAAAAGTGAATCAACCATAATGGATCTTAATATAAAAAATGCTATGACAGAAGCAGCTAAAAAGAAATTAGAAGAAAGTAAAAAGGAGGGTTATACAAAAATTTAAAATGAAATTACCATTCGGATTGGCAGGAGCAACAGTAGGATTTGGTATTGCAGGAAAAGCATTTGACTCTCAAGGATTAACCGACGCTGGAACAACAACAAGCGGATACATAGGACCAGCAATTAACATTGGAGTTGGAGGATCTTTAATAAGAAAGTTAAAGAAGTGGAAAATAAAAAAATGACATGCAAAACTAAACTAGGAGATTATGATTTGGAAAAAGGAGTACAAAAAAAACTATCAAAAGTAGTAGCAGAAGACGGAGCAAAAAGATTCTACGAGAATACTCAAAAGGCAAACATAAAAGTTTAACCAAAATTGAAGCGTTAAATATATAAACTAAACACTCTTTATTTAGGAATGAAAGAGGCACTAAAAAAAGAAGAGATACTATTTCTAGACGACAAATATAAAAAAGATAAAATCCCAAAGATGAATAGAGAATTAAAACTATCTAAATTGATTTGGAATATAAAATCAAATAGTAAAAAGCCAGAGATCATAGAAGATCATTTAAATCTATTTTAACATCTCAAGAGAAGTAACACTATTTAGCCCATAATGAACAAAAAGGATAACATACCAAAAAGTATATAAAGGACAATAACGTGAATATTCTATGAGAGGTAAAACACTTGAAGGAAAAAAGATTGGTAATGTTAGTAAAGCTTTAGGAAAAGTCTTAAGAGATAAGAACGATAAATCAAGACATAAAAAAATAAAGCAAGAAGTTTTAGACCAAATCTTTTAAAATTCATACAGGCGCAATGGATGAACAAATAATCTTAAATGCAAAAGAGAAAACTGCTTTAAGTATCTTGTTAGGACTAAACCAAAAGTTCGCAAGAGAAAAAAGAAAGTTCCCACAAACTTATTCTTCTGAAGAATTATCTAAACTATTTTCTGAATTAATTAAAAAGATTAATAGAAAAGAATTAAATGTTTATAATGTTGAAAAAGAAGTTAAAAAAATAAAAGAAAATGAAGTCTGGGATGTAATAGACGAACAGGTAGAAAGATTAACAATTAAAAGATACAACTGGTTGAAAATATTTGGAACAAGTTTAACCGAGATAATTCTAAGAAAAAAGAAAAAAGGTTTAAATTTAGAAGAATGTTATAGAGAAATAAAAAACGATCCAAGAGTTATAGATTTCTTACAAGAAAAAAAAAGAGAAAGAAAAAAGATATTAAATAACTTAGAAATAAGTGTTCATGCAAGATACGGGGAAAATAACACTTCTAATAAAATAATAGAGGAAGAGGAATGAAAATAAAATTTATAAAAAAGGAAAGAGTAAAAAAAACTAAAGAGTGGGATTATCTTTGGGAAGTAACTTCAGATGTTCGTAATGAAAAATATGAAGATTGTTTAAAAGAATTAAAATTATGTTGGAAACATCAAGTAAATGATTAAAAAATATATAAGAAACATAACAGAACTAAAAGTAATGGACTTCTTAATTAGAAATAGAAACAATTCTTACAACTTAGTAAACATAAGATCTGGAGCTAAAGTAAGCTACTCTAGTTTAAAATATACAGTTCCAACATTACTAAAAAGAAAATTAATAAAGATAGAAAAAAAAGTAGGAAAATCTAAACTATATAAAATAAACATGCAGCATAGAATAAATGAAGCTATTCTATTTGCTACGGAGATGTTAAGTAAAAAAATGAATACTCAACAGGGAACAAAAACTTTGGGAATAAATCATAGTTCGTTGCAAGACGAATTACTAAAGGACAAAAATTCAAACTGGGAAAAAGCATCAGCGAGGGCAAAGAAAGATTTAAAGAAAGCACGAAAAGGAGGTAGAAAAAAATGAATGCAAATAAATTATTTTGGTCAGGAGCAATCTTTCAATTGTTTCAATTCCTAATCGTAGGAATTATGGCAATGGTTTATTTCATAAACGAAATCAATTGGAATTTTTTGATTGTGACTGGAATAATCTGGACACTTTTAAATATAGTTTCATTAGTATTTTTAATTGTTGGAGCATTCAACTTAGAAGAATAAAATGGATGCAGATGTTTTTAAAATTTTGGAAGTTTTAGTTATAGGATTTTTTATTGGGTTTTTAATTGCGTTTATAATTTTTAGTATTACTATTCCAAACGGAGAATCGGATATTGGTTTATCTCAAGAGGCGGGAGATTTAATTTGTCAGAAGATAACAAACAATACAAATGCGATGGCTCAAGATTGGAATCATGAATCAGACGACCCAAGAGATTCTTTAATTTGTATAATCAAACAAGAAAGAATAGACGGAGGTTTGATACAGATTATTGGGAATTGAACGAATCAATTTAAACTTTTAGTTTGCCCCACTTGTTTTTCTAAGGGGTTTCATAATCAAAAAGAAAATGACAGAAAAAATAACAACCACAGAAATTTATAGTAGAGATAAAACTAAACTGAGAACTATCAAAGATAAAAAAAATCTACCAGGACTCAAAGACTCAATACGATTTTTATTAAAGGAGAAAAAAGAATGATAACATTAAAAGACATAGCAAATAAATTTGACGTTCACTTAGGAGACGTTAAAGATTTTGAAAGTACAATCGCAGAGGCAATGTATATTCCATTTATAAATAAAAAAGCAATGGCTTTACCTGCAGATGTTGAAAGAAAAGCACGAGTAATAACTTATCAGGTTTTTAAAAGACGATACGAAAAAAGTAAGGTAGTTGATGGTTCTAAAAGAGATGCTTATCACATGGGGTGGAATAATGAGTAAAATATTTAAGGGGTTACAGGAAATATTAAAAGATAATCCAGAAGTAGATTTGATTAATGCTTATGAATTGTTTTCAATATCATGTGAGAGAATATATACTAAGTACATAAAAAAGGATGGAGTAATAATAAAACATTACCTTAGTGATGAAACATTAGATAATGAAGCATTAGAATTAACCTCACGATATTTAAGAATGTGGAATTATAAAAGGAAAAATTAAAATGACAAAAACAAAAAGACAAGCACTATCAATAACACTAAATGAATTAATAAGTTTATTTATAGATTTAAGAATACAACAAAAGGAATTTATGGAACAATTTCAATTAAAGAATAAACCTAATTTTAATGAAAAGTTTCAAATAAATATTATAAATAAAACTCCTGAATGCAGTGATACTTGGGAGATAGAAAGAGAAATAGATGAGTCACTAGATAATAAAGAAATTCCAAAAGAAAATAATTGTTTAAACTGTAAACATTCTTTTAGAGATAAAGAAGATACGTTAAATTGTAAAATGAACCATACAACTTTTGTGAGTAAAGGAAGAAGATGTTTTGAAGATAATTTAACAGGAGGTGAATTAATATGAGTTTAAGTGATAAGATAGAAGATTTTAATGATGATAGATATAGTAAATCAATTAAAGTAGAAGATGTCAAAGAGTTTATTCGGTTGTTGAAAGAGGAGTTTTCTCCACAAAATAATAGTAGGAAGTTTAGTCAAGAAGAAATTAAAGAGAGAATTGACAAACTAGCAGGAGATGAATTACTATGAAAATAATAAAAGGAAACTTAATCTTAACAAAAGATACTACTTTCTCAGAAAGTATTAAAGTAGAAGGAGATATAAAAGGTTATTATAATTTAAAAGTTGCAGGGAATATTAATGCAAGGAATATTGATGCAAGGGATATTAATGCATGGGATATTGATGCAAGGGATATTAATGCATGGAATATTAATGCAAGGGATATTAATGCATGGGATATTGATGCAAGGGATATTAATGCATGGAATATTAATGCATGGAATATTGATGCAATGGATATTGTTTGTGAAAAAAGAATTAAGAAATTAAAAACATCTAAAACTGTATGTAGAATTTATGTTAAAAATAAATATTCTTTAGCAAGAAAAGAAGTAGGAGACAAACTAATATGAAAATAAGCGATAAAAAAGAAATAGATAAAGTTTTATCGGGACACGGATTAAATGAATCATTTAGAAAACATATTATTTCCTTATTTGAAAAGAAAGAAAAAGAGTTTATTAAAGAATTAAAAAGCAAGTTTGTTAATGGAATGGCTTACACAGATTTAATAATTAAAGAGGAAATTGATAATTTAACAGGGGATTTAAAATGAAAAAAGAAATAAGAAAGAAAATTAAAATAAATGATATTGAAACAGAAGTTATTTTGCCTAAAGGAATGTCCTTAGCAGATTTGCCTGATGAAATAAATACTTTAAGTAAGGTTAAGGAGAAATCAAAATGAGATACTGCATAGTTTGTGAAAAACCAATGTACACCAGCATTGAAAGTATTTGGATTAATAAAAAGAATTATGATTGTCATAAGAAATGTAAAAAGGAGAATAAACAATGAAATTACATAAACCAAAATCAATACAAGAAGCAATAGATGACCTTCAACAATTCCTAGAGGCAGACCTTTACTCAAAGTTTAGACCAGAACAAGAAATAGTAGGAGAAACTCTTTATAGAGAAGATGTTTTCCCTAACGAAAAAGAATTTTTAAAATATATAAATGAACATTTTAATATCTTAAGAAAACAAATAAATAAATTAAAAACGCAAAAAGAACAAAAGGAGAACAAACAGTGAAGATATTAAATTTATATGCAGGAATTGGAGGAAACAGAAAACTCTGGGGAGATGAACACGAGATAGTTTCAGTAGATAATAATCCAGAAATTCTAAGTGTTTATGAAAGTTTTTATCCAGGGGATAAAACAATTCTAGCAGATGCAGAAGAATATCTTATGGAAAATTGGAGAGAGTTTGATTTTATTTGGGCAAGTCCTCCTTGTCAAACACATTCAAAGATGAGATACTTAGCATCAAAAAGAGGAAGTTATCTTGCTAAACTTCCAGACCTATCTTTATATCAATTTGTTTTATTCCTAAAACACTTTTGTAAAGATAAGTTATGGATAGTTGAGAATGTTGTTCCATATTATGAACCATTAATAAAACCAACTTGTAAATTAGATAGACATTTAATTTGGAGTAATTTTAACATAAAGGAAAAGAGTTTTGAAAAACTAGAAATAAAACATAATAAGGTTAGTGGAAAAACAGAAAGATATGGAATTAGTTTAGAAGGAATAAAGATGACACATAGAAAAGACCAAATAATTAGAAATTGTGTTAATCCAGAAATAGCTTTACATATATTAAATTCGGCTTTTACATCAAATAAGTAATTAAAATGAAAATGGGACATGGAATATCAAACAAAGAATCAGATGAATGCCTTACTCCCAAGTATGCCATATTGCCTTTATTGAAATATATAAGTGAACACTTTAATATCTTAAAAATACAAATAAATAAATTGAAGGAAGCTAAAAAATGAATGAACTAAAAACATTAAAAGATTTGATAAGATTAGACCACAGACATCCAGATTATGATGTTGAAGTAATTAGGGTATCAAAATTAAGAGAAGAAGCTGTGAAGGAAATAAAAATATTAAGAAAACTTCCAATAAAAAATCATTACCAAAGATTTGATTTACCTTCTGGTCATCAATTAACCCAAAATATTGGTGGTGTTAATCAAGGAATAAATGATGTTATAGAATATATTAAATGGAAAAACAATTTAATAGAGGAAGATTTAAAATGAAAAAAGAAATAAGAAAGAAAATTAAAATAAATGATATTGAAACAGAAGTTATTTTGCCTAAAGGAATGTCCTTAGCAGATTTGCCTGATGAAATAAATA
>Ga0222683_1000442_pt1 | contig 14206 bp, 12 predicted proteins | sample AntAcemetage1073_FD_179841 | JGI IMG/M metagenome (GOLD analysis project Ga0222683, IMG submission 179841) | Saline water microbial communities from Ace Lake, Antarctica - #1073 | ecosystem: Environmental > Aquatic > Non-marine Saline and Alkaline > Saline | place: Antarctica: Ace Lake... | reverse complement strand
TTCATTTGGAATCGGAAGGTATGTCTTTCTGGATTTATGGAATCCGCGGAGTAGAAAGTGGTTGTCCGGGTCTCTAGCCAACCACCAGTCAACAGACTGGTGGAATTCTTACCTTAAAATTTTTAAATTACAATGAAAACAAGGTTTTGAAGAGAATTATTGAACATAACGGCACTATATTACAATCAGAAATTAGCAGAATGTCTGGCATGGGCAAAGTAAAAGCCCACAGAATATTGAAAGATATGAAAATTAAAGGCATTATTTCATTAGAGAAATACGGCAAAACAAATCGTATCAACCTCTCCAAAGATGTAAAAAAACTATTTTTAGAATAGATATTCAGTTTGCATCTGGCGAAATATGGCCATGAGCTAGATTTGCAGAATCATAAGATTCTCGCTGATCCTGTTGGTCTTGGCACTCTAACAACAGGAATTCTAAGAATCTCATTGCTTTTATTGCACCAACAATACAGCGCCTTTTTTGGACTTTCAACAAGTGTGTCGGGGGCTACTTTTCTCTGTTCATCTCCAATTTCAACGATTCCATTTCCTTCAAGTACATAAAAAAACACATCAACAGATGTTATATGTCTTTTCAAAGATTCACCAGGATTCAAGGTTATGTGAACTACTTGAGCGTTTTTTGTATCATAGATTTTTCTCGCATCAACCTTATGAGGATTCGGGAAATATCTACATTATGTACATTAGCAACATTCATCTTTGTCTCTCCGATACTTATTTTCAATCAAGCAATCGCTTCTCATCTGTAATGGACTGTAACTTAGCAATATTCTGTGTTACCTCCAAGCAACCCTGCACTCAAATGCAATTCCAATGAAGAAAAAACAAGCATATTACCAAAAATATGACCAAGACCGCCATGAATAAACATATACGTAAATAATGTATAAATCTGAGTAAAATATTCTAATGAAAGATAAATTGATCTATATCCTAAACTAGAGGTTATTTCAGGAAAAAGTATCGTCAAAATAAAAATAAAGATATTGGCAGAAATTTATGCATAAGTCATCATCAATCTTTTAACATATGCAAAAATCAATGCCACAATCACCAGGGATATGACAATTATTGAAAGAATAGATAGAGGGTTTATTACATCTATTTTTCACCCTATCTTTAAGCCACCTCTTCGTTGTATTCTGCAATTATTGGTTTTTCTTTGTTGAATTGGCCTATCAAAAGATCATCTTGTACTACATTGAATGCCTGGTTAAAATGCTCATCTGTTACTTTTGCATCTTTGTTTTTACCTAATTTATGTTCTCGCATTGCCTGCATTCCTGCTTCTCTACACATCGCTGCAATATCAGCCCCAGTCCATCCTTTGGTTTTCTTAGCCCATTTTTCCAGGTCAAATGTTTTATCGAGAGGCATAGTTCTAGTATGAACCTTAAAAATCTCAACTCTAGATTCCTCATCGGGGATTGGTGTCTCAATTTTAAGACCGATTCTTCCAGGTCTGAGAAGTGCCTTATCAACTAGTTCAGGTTTGTTTGTAGCAGCAATAATTGCAACTTTTTCTAGTTCTTCCACACCATCAAGCTCAGTAAGCAATTGATTTACCATCCTCTCTGTTGAATCAGTTAAAGAACTACCACGAACTTTAGATATGCTGTCGAACTCATCAAAGAAAATAATTGAAGGTGCTACCTGTCTTGCTTTTTTGAAAATATCCCTTATATGTTTTTCTGATTCACCGACCCATTTTGATACAAGTTCAGGCCCTTTTACCGCGATGAAATTTGCATCGGCCTCATTTGCTACAGCTTTTGCAAGAAGTGTCTTTCCAGTGCCTGGTGGTCCAAAGAGTAATATCCCTTTTGCAGGAGTTATCCCAAATTTCTTAAATGAATCAGGATCTTTTAATGGCCACTCAACTGCCTCGATTATTTTCTTTTTTACCTCAGGTAAACCACCGATATCGCTCCATTTAACATTTGGTTTTTGGATTAAAACCTCTCTCATTGCTGACGGTTCAACCATTTTGAATGCATCAATAAAATTATTCATTGTAACATTCATTTTTTCTAAGAGGGAGGTTGGTACTTTATCCTCTAATGTTTTTAACTCAGACATATATGGTGCAAGTGCTTTCATTGCCGCTTCTTTACATAGAATTTCAATATCGGCACCTGTGTAGCCTAGTGTTTTTTCAGAGAGTTTCTCTAAATCAACATCTTCTGAAAGAGGCATACCACGGGTGTGAATCTGTAATATCTCCTTTCGTCCATTTCTATCAGGTGGGCTAATTTTTATTTCTCGATCGAAACGCCCTGGTCTTCGTAGGGCTGGGTCAAGATCCTCAGGTCTATTGGTTGCAGCCATTACAACCACTTGCCCTCTGTTTTTTAAACCATCCATAAGTGCAAGTAATTGAGACACAAGTCTTTTTTCAAGTTCTCCTTTTATATCACCTCGTTTTGGTGCAATAGAATCAATTTCATCTATGAAAATAACTGATGGGGCATTTTTTTCTGCTTCTTCAAATATGTTTCTAAGTTGTTTTTCAGTTTCACCATAATATTTGTTTAAAATTTCAGGTCCTGCAATTGAGTAAAAATTCGATTCCGATTCAGATGCAACAGCTTTTGCAATAAGTGTCTTTCCAGTGCCTGGTGGCCCTGAAAGTAGAACTCCTTTTGGTGAACCTATTCCCAATCTTCGGAAAACTTCAGGATGTCTCATTGGAGTTTCTATCATTTCTCGTATCATTTCAGTTTCTTTTTTCAATCCACCAATGTCTTCATAGGTTACCTCTGGCATTCTTGATGGTGCATCCTTAACTTTTTTGCTTGAAACATTGATTTTTGTGCCAGGTGTTATCTTGACAATTTTATTTGATGGTGAAACAGCAGTTATCATGTAATATAGTTGTGTTCCCATGACATCAATGGCAATTTTCTGATTTTTAATCAGAGGACGATCGATAAGTTTGTTATGAAAATAAGATGTTGGATCATTATTATACATAACATCTTGTAGTGGAGATAGTGTTACTGATTTTGCTTCATCCCATTTTGCAATGGAGATATTTGCATCTTCACCTATAGATATGCCTGCTGTAAATCGTATAATGCCATCAATTCTAATGACATTTTGTCTATCATCTTCAGGCCTTCCTCTCCAAACTGTTGCTACTGCTTTTCTTTTGCCTTGAATTTCGATTACATCTCCTGCATTTATCTTAAATTTGTTCATTATGTCATCTGGGATTCGTGCAATTCCTCGATCAACATCCATCTGCAGAGCTTCTGCTACTGTTAATTTTATTTGATTATTTTTTTTATCATCTTTCATTTCTATCACCTTAATGTTAGCTAGTTTAATCTAAAAAATGGAGAAAAAGGTCTAATTGACTTTGATAGACCCTCCTTTTTTACGGGATTTTACTTTTGGCATTCTTAGTTCTAAAACACCATTTGCATATGTTGCCTTGATTTTATCAGGATCAACGTTTTCTGGAAGAGATATGTTTCTGTAGTATCCGCCATATCTTCTTTCAAGACGATACATTCCTTGTTTTTTGTCTTCTTCTTTTAATTCCTCTTTTTTCTCTACCTTTATCTCTAGCGAATCACCTACTACGTTTATGTCGATGTCCTCTTTTTTTACTCCTGGTATTTCTAAGGTAGCTAGAATGTCCTTATCGGTTTCCCACATATCTGCGAGTGGTTGTTTGTAATTGCTGGATACTATATCACTTTCGGTGTGGCTTGGTAATGCTTCTCTTGACCCATAGATTCCAAATGGTCCAAAGCCTGTGAAGTCTTCAAACATTCTATCCGTTTCTTCTTGCATTCTTTGCATTTGGTCCCAAATATTCCATTTTCGGTCCATTTCTTTTTACCTCCATTTTTTAGTTTATCTTTTATTTTGTTAGCTTAAAGCCAACGAGATGTATATGTCGGTACCTGTTTAAATACTTTTTGGTTTAGTTAAGCTAACGTTAACAAAATTAGCTTTTTGTTAGAAAAATATAAATAATCGAAACAGCTTATTTGTTATACATGGCGAGAATAATCCTTATTAAAAAAATAAACACGCCACCTGCAGGAAATCTAAAGGATGATATTGATTTTGTTTGTAGATCATTTGGATATTTTTCTCCAAGAGACAAACAAAATACTGCAGGGAAAATATTCAGATTACTCGTTGGAGAAAGTCATAAATCGGAAGGGCTTACTAGCGATCAAATGGCAGAACAACTTGAATTAACAAGGGGGGCAATCGTTCATCATTTAAACAGTTTTATTAATGCAGGAATTATTGTCAGAGATAAAAACACATATAGACTTAGACGTCAATGTTTACAAAAAAGTATAGAAGAAATAAAAGAAGACATTGATAGAATATTTTCTGAAATGCTAAAAATTGCAAGTGAAATAGATAGTCAATTAGGTAATTTCTATAGATAGAAATTGATTTATCAATTATAAGAATTATAATTTTGTGCAACAAGATTACATCAAAATTACTTTACAAATGCACCAATAATCCCGCGTGTATTTTGACATATCTTTGGAATGCGCTCACCCCATGTTATCCATCCACATCGCTTACAAGTACATCTCAAAACCTTGATTTCCTCTACAAGTATCAATTTAAATTAGCATTTCATATCGTAAAGCCAGTTATATCTTAGTTTCATGCCATATTTTTCCATTCTAATTCTACTATTTGAGGGTACTAAAACGGTAGCTTACATTTTTATATTACCTCCTTATTACCAGTCTACTCTAAGTATATATTAAGGGAGATTCACATGAAACGACCCAGGAAAATCAAAAGATACTGCCCCACATGTAAAACACATACAATACATGAATTGCACAGAATAAAAAAGAAGAAAGCAGGGGAGCTAAAACAAGGGCAGCGAAGATTCAGACGCGTTATGCGAGGATATAGAGGATTTCCAAGACCTAAGCCAGAGGGGCGCGAAAAAACAAGCAGACGCATAGCATTGAAATATACATGTACAATATGTAAAAAAAGTCACCAACCTGCAAGTCAAAGGGCAAAAAAGTTTGAAATAGGCGTGTAAAATATGAAAAAGACAGAAAGTAGATTCATCAAGGTAAGATGCAAGGATTGTGAGAATGAACAAGTTTTATTTAACAAGGCCAGTAGTATAATATTTTGCCATATCTGTGGCAGTAAACTAGCCGTACCTCGAGGTGGAAAAGCAGAGATAAAAGGTGAGATCTTAGAGGCTATAGAATAAAGTAAAGGTATAACGGCATGATAAAAAAGGATTATCCAGATGAAGGAGACTTTGTCTTAGGCACGGTCATAAAGGTTCAGAATTATGGCGCGTTTGTATCACTGGATGAATATCCCAATAGAGAAGGATTTATTCATATCGCAGAGGTAGCTAGCGGTTGGGTCAAGCGAATTCGCAACCATATAAAAGAGAAACAAAAAGTTGTCTGTAAGGTAGTAGGCATTGACAGATCCAAAGGGCATGTCGATCTTTCACTCAAACGAGTAAATGACCATCAAAAAAGAAGTAAAATAAAGGAATGGAAAAAAGGTAAAAAGGCAGAACGACTCATGGGGATGCTTGCTAAAAAGCTAGATAAACCCGTAGATCAATGTTACAAAGATTTTGGAAATGACTTAATCAGCAAATATGGAACATTATACGCAGTCTTTGAAGAAACAGCATACGATCTGGAAATACTAAAAAACGATGGTTTTGATGGGGAATGGCTAGACGAATTTAAGGCACTAGCAGAAGAGAACATATCTATTCAATTTGTCGAGATAACAGGATATCTTGATGTTAACTCTTGGCTCCCCGATGGTGTCAACCATATTCGTGATGCGCTTTCAAATGCTGAGCAAAGCGAATTTGAAGATGTGGAAATCCAGATAAAATATATTGGAGCACCTCAATATATGATTACTGTTAAAGCCCCCGATTATAAAGTAGCCGAGAGTGAAATGAAAAAGGCAGTGGAAGGGGTTGAGGAAGAAATCGAAAAATATGATGGTGAATTCAAGTTTCATCGTAAGGCAGAAGAGTAAATGTCCAGTCTACGTTATTGTAAAAATTGCAAGGAATATACATTGGATGATATTTGCATTAAATGTGGTGAAAAAACTATATCTAAATATCCGCCTCGGTTTTCTCCACAGGACCATTATGGAAAATATAGAAGGGAATTAAAGAAACAAGAGAAAGGGGTATGATAAGATGGATTATGTTACTGTAAGAAACATTGCTAAAAAACCAAAATTAGAAAATCCTATGTTGATAGAGGGGCTCCCGGGAATTGGCAATGTAGGGAAACTGGCAGTGGAGCATCTAGTCGATAGTGTCAACGCATCTAAATTTGCAGAAATGTACTGCAAAGATTTTCCACCGCAGGTTTTCATAAACTCAGATGGTACTACTGAACTTGTGAAAAATGAGTTTTACTACTGGAAAGCAAAAAAGAAAAATCAAAGAGATCTTGTACTCTTAACTGGAGATTATCAAGGACTTTCCTCACAGGGACAATATGAGCTTGCTGAAAAAATACTTGATGTTGTTGAGAAACTTGGCGTAAAGGAGATGTTCACGCTAGGCGGATATGGCTTAGGACATGAAGTAAAGAACCCAAAGGTTCTATGCGCAACAACAGACAAACGCCTTGTGAAAAAAATGAAAAAATATGGCGCCGTATTTAGGAAAAACGAGCCCGGCGGTGGAATTGTAGGGGCCAGTGGGCTATTGTTAGGTTTAGGCAAACTAAGAGGTTTTGAAGGGACCTGTTTCATGGGCGAAACACCAGGCTATTTGGTAGATCCAAAAAGCGCAAAAGCAGTTTTAAAAATACTAATGAAAATTACAAACATTGATGTAAATTTCTCTGCACTAGAAGAAAAGGCAAAAGAAATAGAGCAAATTGCCCAGCAATTAAAGGAGATGGAAAGTACATCCATGGATAAACCAGAGGACCTACAATACATAGGCTAATTTCAGTATTGTGTGTAAATTAGGTTATGGGTTTGCGTGCAAAGGTATAAACTCACCATTTTACGTCTTTACAATAATCTAATATCCACGCTACTTTTAACCATTGTGGCAAAAGCCCATTCGATTTTGTGATAGGCACAACTCCAGTGAATATACATAGCATGTAGGAACAAAACCCCTTCGGGGAAATTATGGTAGTTTGTAAACTATTTGGGATGCATTTTGGCCATATGACCTGACATATTTTTAGCCCTAACCTTCACACCACATAAGCTACAAATTAGCCACTTCTTGCCCTGGATCGTCGATGTAAGTTCATTTAGTAGTTCATCCACAGTCAGTCCCTCATCCCTCGCCATCTCTCTAATCATCCTGGCTGTACTTAACCTAACAGTCAACGAGTACCAACCTTTTTCAGGCATGAATACAGATGAAAATCTATATTTATGAATTGACCGGTCAATCACAGGAAAACTATACTTACATAGCGGAGTCTATACTTTATATACAATAAAAAATAGAAGAGGATTATGGGTATCCTCCAAGTTTTAAGCTTGGATCGCCAAGGAGTATGAATTCTTCAACGGTGAATTCATCATCGGGAACATCAGTAATATATGCATTTTGAGTTTCAGTCATCATCTGACCAAGCATCTCGCTGTTTTTGTAATTGTTAAAGAATTCAATGGATATTTTTCCTGCACCCGATTCTACTCCTCCGAATGCTGTTCGTGTTGCGCCTATTGTAGCAATTGCTCCGCCACCTTCATGTTTTACAAAACTCCATGCGTAACATGGTAGTTTTATAGATGTATTAAAATTTAGGATTTTTGCTATAAAATCAAAGATTCTATATTGTTTATAATCAAGTAAATCTTGAAGAATAAAATCAAGTTTTGAAGTAAGACAAGCATCGAAAAATATTATGGGAAGTTCATAACCATTCACTAGATCTTTAATATATGGAGTGAGATATGTTCTCAAAAACAGGCCATTTGGAGGATATGTACCCATTCCATGTTCAAATCCATGACCAGAATAATCTAAAAACCCTGCACCCTCATTAATTGCTCCAGAAATTGTTTTTCGATTAAAATTACCTTTTGATGTCCATATAACAGAAGACGGATTAAAATCAGACATAATATCCATAATCATTTCATTGATCTCTTCCCCTTCATTACCCGGATTCCATTTAAACGTATCACCTCCAATAAATATCATATCATGAAACCAATCTTGATAAAAAGTCTCATTTTCATAATGAATGATTTTATCAATAACGATTTCGACTTCGGAAATATTATCACATGCTAGTCGACCTATATGAACATCAGGAAAAAGATCCAGTTGATCCTTGCCAGTTTCTCCAAAAATATTGTTATCATTCGAATCCCAACTGCTAAAACTGCCATTTGCATCAAGCACATCCGAGTAATATAAATCAGTGAGTGTATCCTCTTGCCATCTATGCCCTATTGTAACGGAACTTGTTCGAATGGGTAATTTATAAATACTTCCTATGAACAAAACATAAGATGCGCCAAAGTTTTCGATAGCCTCTTTAATGAAATATTTAATTTTTTCAGGTTCATCACGACCAGTATACTCTGAATAAATATCTTCAGTTGTCTTAAATAACGTTTTAATGTTGTGGCTTTCTTTATGAGATACCAATGGCTGAATTCCTGCTGAATACTCCTCAGGTGCAATGATTACTAGATCATATTCATTAGGAAAAACTGTCGGAATCATGGGTTCTTCATAGAGCACATTAATTTCAACGTTTTCACTGTAATAAATAATATTTTGTTTTGGGGAATATCTAACAGGATAACATCTGACTGTGAGATAATTAACATGTTCCTCATTATCTAGACCAGCTCTTGTGATGTAACTGTACCTGCTGAACGGATACAATTCTGCAGTTCCATACACATCTTGATCTTTCACAGTTTTCTTTAAGCTCTTTGATTCAGTAGATACAAAAACAGGTTCTGAACCAGGCAATACTTCTTTAGACAATGCAATTTCGTTTTCTTCAGAAAAAATTACATCAACATGATTAATTTTTGATCCGAATGGTAATGTAAACACTTTTGTTACAACTGGTAACACAGGTTTTCCTGCATGCAACAAAGAAGATGTTGCTTCTTCTATGGTAGCTGTTACATATTGACCTATGTCTGTGATAATGGGTTTCGAGATTATAACCGACTCATTCTCAATTTTTAAATCGTAACTCTTGTCATCGGTTGTAGCAACTGCTCCAAGTCCACTAAGAACCAAGATTCCTACCATCATTAAAGGTAAAACTTTTTTCATATTTTTTTTGCTCCGTATTATTTCTAATAGATTGGATGAATATAAATATTTGCAATGAAATGACATGAACGGTCATGGGATTATCGATGAATTGAAAGATGCCAACAACTTTTTTATTCAGATGTTTTCAATGAATCAGTTAGCCCTTCTAATGATATTTAGGATAATTGCGCAAGGCATAAATGATTAAATCTGAATTACCATAGTGAATTGAACTATTGATTTGTTGTGCAATCGCATAAGGATCAGTAATATTAATGAGACTTTGCAAAAAATCAGGAAACTTGGGGATTGATGAACTCAGGTTGAAAAAGATATAATAGTATGGGCATTCTTTATATTCTCAAAAATAGATGATTGGAATCTAAAACTTGAAAACTACTTAGATTCCCAGCCGTATTTAAAAATCCAGTAAACATAATCTTGACCGTTATCTACAAAGACTGGAGCAACGTTAATCTCGTTTTCCCCATCATTATCACAATCTCCAATATTCAGAACTGCTAAAAATCCATGTGTTTGATCAAGAAGGGCTTCCTCGACATAGGTCGTTCCATTCCACTGTAAAATATGTACTATATTAGTCCCTACACAAACTTCTGGTATTCCATCACCATCGACATCTCCAACATCGAGAGCTTCAATAACTCCCTCTTCACCTGGCCACTCTTCCTCAAATTTTTTTTCATAGCCAGTTCCATTCCATTCAAAAATTGTGAGTTTCCCAATTTTAGGAGAATTGTATCCGCAGTTGTTGCCAATATGGATCTCATCTTTCCCATCATTATCGCTATCTTTGCAGACACAGGAAAAAGGATAATTATCATGAGTGTGTGCATTTTCAATTATGACGGGTTCAAACTCTTTAGTCTCTTTGTTCCAGTTCAGAACTATTACCTTTCCTGCTGAACAACAAACTATCTCATTTTCACCATCTTCATCTACGTCACCCAAACCAGCCATATACACATAGCTAGATACTCCCGGATCATCCCACTCTGCCACCTTTACAAGTCTCCAACCATTCCATTTAAAAATCACAATTTCTGGAATCTCTTCATTCCCATGCCAAGTTGGACCACCACTCATAATCAACTCGTTTTGTCCGTCATTGTCACAATCACCAATGTAGCAGTCAGCATTTCCACCTCCATTCTGAAAAATCCATGGGTTAAACCCGATAATTCTATATTGCCCTGCAATCCACTTATAAACAGTTGTGTACCATGTTGCGGCAATCTCATTTTTTCCATCACCTGTTAAATCACCGATGGCAAACCCCCCAGCATTTGGAGGATCACGGGCTTCTGGATTCAACATTTGATTTAGAAGGAAAAAATAATAAAATGGGCTATGGAGAGAATGTGTTTCTTCATAGATTTGTTTTTGACTGTTCCATTCCATAACACTTATCTTTGCATCACGTCCGCCAATGAGAACTTCATTATCTCCATCTCCATCGCAATCACCAATAGGTTGAGGTCCTTCATATCGTCCACCTGGTTGACTGGGACCATAGTTTTTCATCCATTGAATTCCATATTCACCAATGCATTCAATTGAAGAATATTGGGGCTCGTTTGATGCATCAATTTCAGCAATGCAAATATAACTGGTTGTAAAGCATAATACTAAAAATACTGAAAGTAACTTCTTATTCATAGTTTTTTGTCTCCTAAGACATGATATGTAATAAGACAATTTAAATCTTTTCTCATTAATACATATTGAATATTTTAGAACCAATGGGTATTGGCGAACTCAGGCTGAGGAAAGTATCTTGAAAAGTTCTGTTTTAATATTTATGTTTCTTTGTAGAATGCAGTTTAGATTCAGACATCCTTTCATGAAGTTCTTTTATTCTTTTTTCTACATGTCTTGCATAAGCCTCTGACATGGTTCGCCTCCCTTCAAATCTACAATCCCAAACCGCCCTTTCAAGAGATGGTTATTCTTTATAAACCACATCGTGTTCTCGAACCCTCTCCTTGACTTTTATGCCAATATCGTCTCCAGACTTCACAGTTTCAATAGGTTTTCTATCTATCTCCATACTGTCAACTGTTTGAGTGAAATCAGTATGGGCACCGACTATGTGTATGGTATCTCCAATTTTTAGTTCACCATTATTAATTTGTATAACTGCAACATCGATGTGATTGTAGAAATGCGTAATTAATCCAATTTTCTCCCTAGCCGTTATTTCACCTCCTTAAACTACAATTTCAAGGCTCTCCTTCTAACTTAAATGTTACGATTGCTTTCTATTTGATGCATTGTACCATTAAATTCAGCCATGTAAGAATATATTTATACCAGAAATCACTAATATATTATTGAGTGGGGAGAATTTTTTTTATGTGATAACACAGTGTTCCCTCCCAAAAAATAGAACCCTGTGTCCTAGCATCCCATCTCTCTCCACTCACATATGTTGAATTAAAAATTGAGCAAACGTGCATCTCAATTTTTTTATAGGCAAATAATCCATTCATTTAGACGGTTCTAATTTCATAACTTAAAAATCCATCGTCATCGTCCGAACCTTCTGTTCCATCATGGCTTCCATTTGTATAACCGTCATTATATCAATCCAAGCTTATCCCATATGTCTTTTCTGGATTTTCTTTATGAATCTTTAGGATTTGTTCTTCTGTAGCCATCTCCTTTTCTATCAATTCCATTGTTCTTCTAGGAACAGTCTTAGGGCCTAAAACAGCTCCGGGTCTACGAGGATCATCAATATAGTCAGTCTCCATCATAAAACGTGCACCTTTCTTTATGGCAGCAAAAATATTTTTTTTACTTGCCAATACTGAAGGCATGAGGCCAAAGTTTTCGTTTTTTAGTATTAGCGGTGGAGAGTAATGCTTAACAATTTTATGCGGAGGTAAGCCTGCCTTTTTCCCCATTTCCGAAAGTTCTTTACATTGTTCCGGCGTTGCGCTTTCGGTATGCAACACTACAGGAACACCGGCATCTTTTGCTTTTTTCATTCCATAAAAAAGAATCTCATTTGAATCATTCATTACTTGTTCTTCTACTGGGAAATGAGGTCTGCCAATTTCACCAATAGCTATACATTGACCTTCTTCACATAGATTTGCTGCAAGATCCATGCCTTTTTTCATTATTCGAATTGTTTCTTCTCGTCCAAATTTCTCTTTTAATTTGAGATAGTCAACAGGATATGGTCCTACAGTTACAAAGACTCCAATGCCAGTCTTAGAACGTATTTCTTCTGCCATCTCCAAGGTCTCTTGATAACATACTTCATAACCTTTATTTTTAATTACCAAACGTGTCATTGGCAACTGGCACAAAACAAAATGTGTGCCTCCAGCATTCTTAAAGTCATTTACAGCATCTAGAAAACGTCCATCTCTTCTAAGATGAAGGTGATTGTCAAATATTATCATTAGAATACCTACGATTACCAAATACATATATACTGTTTATCATATTCACTATATGACATCATGTTTAATAATAAAAAAACTTTCATTGCAAATGAATCAAATTCAAAGACAATTAAAGACTACATAAACGACTATAAGATTATTAAAAAATCAGCATCTCTGCATACAATAAGAAATAAAAACCAAATTCTTAGAAAATTATCTCATTACTTGGAGAATAATACTAACCATAAATCATTGAAAAAAGCAACAAAAGATGATTTAAAGCAATTTTTCAACAACAATAAATATGTAACAATTGGTTCTCATAATCTAACAGGTTCGCATATAATTCCATTTTATAGATGGGTATATGAAATAGAAGACAAACATTTAAGACCTGCAAATATGGGTTGGTATGAAACAACATCAAAAAGAGCGAAACTAAGAAATACTGACCCACACCGAAAAGAAAAATTATTTATAAAACCAGATGAATACAAAAAAATAATAGAATATAGTAAAGATTTTTATGGACAAAACAAAGCAATCTGGGAAACATATTACATAAGTGGTTTTAGACCAGATGAATTATCATCAATGAGTATTGAAGATGTAGAAGAAGACAAAAATGACAATACAATTTATCTGTATTGTCCACGCTCAAAAACATATCCAAGAAAAATACCATTACCAGAATACCCAGAAAATCTAATAAGATATATCGGAAACCACCCACAAAAAAACAACAAAAAAGCACCATTATTTTTTAATCTTAAAGGTTCAGCAAAACTAGATAGATTAAAAACACAACAAATTGAACAAAGATTTAGAATAATGAGAAAGGAATTAAAATTAAAACCAACTTTGGTAATAAAATCGTTTAGAAAAACAAGAGCAACATTTATGTTCAATAATGAAGACCCAATGATTAACAATGATACAACAATAGGAAAATATATGGGTTGGTCACCAACAACAGTAGTACTAAGAAGACAAGAATATAACTTAACTGATTTTGAAGATTTAAAGAACGCAATATGTAAAAAACCAATGATATCAAAAAGTTATGAAAGACTTGAAGCAGAAAAGGATACAATGGAGAAGGGATTGAAAACCGATATGGAACATATGAAACAAATTTATGAGAATGTTATTGGGAAAATGAAAGCAGATATTCATGAACTAAAAAACCAATTTGAAAACTTTGAGAATAATGTTGAAACTGAAAGAACCCAGGATGGAGCATTGCAAAAACGAGATGAAAGAATTTTAGCAGCAATAGCAAAGAAGATAAAACCAGAGGACCTTGAAGGAATCCTTAAAGACAATTGGTAGGGGGAATAATTGAAAAAATCCCTTATTTTTTGATTTATGCACACCCCGATGGGATTCGCTATCGCCATCAAAACCGCAGCGAATCGAACAGGTGTATAAACTAAAGAATTTGGTGAAGGAAGAACAGAAAAATGCAAGAAAAAGACAAGGAA
>Ga0222683_1000440_pt1 | contig 14229 bp, 8 predicted proteins | sample AntAcemetage1073_FD_179841 | JGI IMG/M metagenome (GOLD analysis project Ga0222683, IMG submission 179841) | Saline water microbial communities from Ace Lake, Antarctica - #1073 | ecosystem: Environmental > Aquatic > Non-marine Saline and Alkaline > Saline | place: Antarctica: Ace Lake... | reverse complement strand
ATGAAAGCAAATTAATAAAATGAAATATAAATTTGCAACAATTGGCCTTGCGCCACTTTTTATCGCTCAGGGTCTCTATGTTCGGCATGTAACAACCAAACTACCTGAACCGTCGGGTGAGAGGTCTGGAATTTATGGCTATGGGCCACCCTTGAGTCTGTTAATCCTTGGCGATTCTGCAGCGTCTGGTGTTGGCGTACCCACACAAAGTAAAGCCCTATCAGGTCAATTAATCACTGCGCTTGGTTCAGAATACCGGGTGTCTTGGAAGTTAATTGCCCAAAATGGCCATAGAGCGAAAGATGTCCTTGCAGAACTTAAAATTGCGATACCGGAGACGTTCGATGTTGTTGTCATATCGATAGGGGTTAATGATGTTACCCATGGAACAAAGTGTAACAAATGGATTGATCAACAAGGTCAGATTGTCGAACTGCTCCAGTCAAAGTTTCATTCACAACATATACTTTTATCAAGCCTTCCCCCGATGCACCTCTTTCCTGCCTTACCTCAACCACTGAGGTGGTACCTCGGCCTAAGGGCAAAAGAGTTCAATGGCGCATTAGACAAATTTGCGGAAGACTTTGACAGATGCGAGATTGTTACAATAAATTATCCTTTCGACGATGTTTATATAGCTGAGGATGGTTTTCATCCCGGGGCACTTGCATATTCAATTTGGGCCAGCCATATTGCGGGCATCATTCGTAGTCGGTTGGACAGAACTGTGTTTATCAAAGATCAGATTTGATAGACTGCTTCCTGTTATCAAGCGTCCGATGATTTTGACAGATATATACACTTTCAATTGGTATTCAATCATAAATTCTTGTTGAAATAAAATTAAAAATGCCTATAATAACAGAGTATATGGATTAATCAGTATTAGGAAAACCGCGCATCGTGTTTCTTCAAAATATGCCATAGCTGTGTTATCAAAAAGTCAGTAACGGGTGTATCATGTTTAAGGATCAGACAGACCCTATATTTGAAGATATTGTAGAGACAATACGTGAGCCCCTTCTGGTGTTGGATTTGGACTTACGGGTTGGCTCCGCCAACCGCAACTTCTATAATACATTCAAGGTAACCCCGAAGGAAACCATCGGTAATCTTATCTATGAAATCACGGACCGGAAAGAAGCCGATGAGCTCCGACGCACAACTCAGGAGCTCCCGGCGTTCAACGAAGCCATGATTGACCGCGAGGAGCGGATCATCGAGCTGAAGGAAGAGTCAACCGGCTTGCGCACGAATTGGGGAGGGCAGCACCCTATGAGGTCGTGTGGGAAGCCAAGGATATTGACATTGAACCGCCTTCATGAATTACACCTGACGATTTTGTCAGTGGAGATTTTAATGGTTGAATAATCGCGTTTTTGGAAAGTATCAAAAAAGGAAGGTTAAACCATGACAATAAAATGGATGAGAATATTTATTTTTTCAATAATCCTTTTTACATGTGTAGCATTACCTGTTTCCCATGCAAAAGATGCGGATATCCTAATTCCCGAAGAAAACAGGATTATTCTTACCCTGGCAGAGCGGGCTTGGCTTGATCAGCACCCCGACATCAGCATTGGCATTATGAATGCGTGGCCGCCAATGGACTTCGTGGACTATGACGGTAAGCCCCGGGGTATAGGTGTTGACTACATCAATATCCTGAACAAACGCTTGGGCGGCAGACTCATTATCGTACCCGGTCCGTGGAAAGAGATTTACGGAAAAGTCAAAGAGAAGAAACTGGACGCATTGACGGGGATTACTCCCAAGGAGAACCGAAAGCCATACTTCAACTTCACAAAACCCTATATCAATATCCCTCATTCCATCGTGGCCCGTAAGGATGGTCCATATTATAAAAATGAGCAGGAACTTTTGGGAAAGGTCATTGCGCTCGAGCGCGGGTTCTTTCTTATAAACATACTTAAAGAAAACCAGCCTGAAATAACCATCAAAGAATACGACTCCACCAGCGAAGCGCTTGAAGCGGTGTCCAAGGGCGAAGCCGATGCTTACATAGGCAACCGGGCTGTTGCCTCATATATAATTGAAAAGGAACTGCTGGGCGACCTTCAAATTCAGGGCCGAAACAAGGGCACCTCTTCAGTGAATGCCATCGGTGTCCGAAAAGATTGGCCAATATTAGCGACAATCCTCGACCGAGCACTTGCCTCTGTTACACCGGAAGAAAAGAAAGCAATTCATAGCAAGTGGATGGGTAGGCCGTTACAGGAAGAGCCTACGATCACACTGACGGCAGAGGAACACGCCTGGCTGGATGAACATCACACCGTCAGGGCAAGGGTCGCGCAAGTCCCGCCCTTGCATTTTTTTGATGGAAAATTTCGTGGCATTTCTGTTGATTATCTGAATCTGATTGCAAAGCGTGCAGGATTCAAAGTCCAATATATTACCGACATACCCTGGTCCAACGCCTTAGATCACATTAAAAACCATGAAGTCATCGATTTGCTCCTCACGGTCAAAGTGACGCCGGAACGTCAAACTTTTATGAATTTCACCAAGGACTACCTAATGATACCCTGGGTCATTTTTACCCGCAAAGATAGTCCCGTCTATTCAATTGAAGCACTGAGCAATAAAACGGTTTCCGTGGAGCGGGATTATGTCATGCACAAGAAACTCGTTGCCGAATATCCCGGGATAAGGCTTTTAGTAAGAGGAACCTCGAAAGAAGCTATTGAAGCCGTTGCCACCGGACAGGCGGATGCGTATATAGGCAACCTGACTATTGGGGCATATATTATTCAACAAAACAATTTCATTAATCTTGAAGTTGCTGCTCCCACGCCTTTTGGCAAGCACAACCAGGCCATGGCCATACGGGACGACTGGCCGGAACTGGCGGCAATCATCAACAAGACCTTCGCTTCCATAACACCGGAAGAACGTTCCGCAATTGGGAAAAAATGGCTTTCTATCGATTACGAACAGGGAGTTGACTGGTCGAAGATTATGGGCGTGGCCGACAAAGCCAAAATAGACCTCAAGCTGACCCATGAAGAACTCGCATGGCTTAATACACACAGTGACATTTCCGTAGCAGTAATGGATGCCTGGCCCCCTCTTAACTTCAGGGATACAAACGGAAGGCCCGCTGGAATTGGTGTGGACATTCTCAATCGCCTTTTGGAGCTTGCCGGTCTCAGCGCCCGAATCGAGACAGGCCAGTTCAAAGATAACCTGGATGCGGTCAAGAACAAAAAGATCGATGCACTTATGGATGTCACCCCCAAGCCGGATCGGGAGAAGTTTCTCAACTTTACCAATCCCTATCTAATGGTGCCCCACGTCATAGTGGCACGCGAAGACCGTCCTTTTCACAATTCAGAGGAAGATCTCAACGGCAAAACAATCGCCCTGGAACGGGGTTTTGGAAACATCAGATACTTCCGGAGCAATTTCCCCGAGGTCAAGGTGGTGGAATACGAAACTACTGCCGCCTGCCTGGTTGCCGTTTCCAGTGGCGATGTCGACGCCTACGCGGGCAACCGGGCCGTTGTCACTTATCTAATTGCTAAGGAGCTTTTGACCAACCTTCAGGTACAGGGAGGGCTCAGCCAAAAGCCATGGGTTCTGGCAATCGGAGTTCGAAAGGACTGGCCCGAGCTGGCGGGAATTTTAGACAAGGCCCTGTCAACTATAACGACCCTGGAAAAAAACAGCATAAACGCGAAGTGGACCTCTGGTACGGACAGGGTATCCGATCATGCTGTAGGACTCACCTACCGGGAAAAGAAGTGGCTTAAGGCTCATCCGGTCATCCGGGTCAACAATGAAAAAGACTGGCCGCCCTTCAGCTATTTTGAACACGACAAGCCCAAGGGTCTCTCTATCGATTACATGAATCTGCTGGCCGAACGTCTGGGGATTAAGATCGAATATGTCACAGGGGCGAGCTGGAACGAATTTCTGGAAATGATCCAGCAAAAAGATCTGGATGTCATGCTCAATATCGTTAAGACCGAAGATCGAATGAAATATCTCTTGTATACTAAGCCCTACATTAGGAATCCTAATGTCATCGTCAGCTCGACAGGACGTCCCTATGAAACGATTCAAGAACTTTTCGGCAAAACCGTGGCGTTTACCAAAGGATTTTTTTACGAGGAAGTGCTGACCAAATCCTTTCCTCAAATCAAGCAACTGCCTGTAGATAATTCACTGGCCAGCCTCAAGGCAGTGACCTTTGGAAAGGCCGACGCCGCTTTGAGTGAGGAAGCCGTGGTTCAGACTCTGATCAATAAAAATATGCTCACCGGCCTTCTGGTTTCAGGCGAAGTAAAGATCGGCAACCCCGACCTTGTAAATCTTCGCATAGGGATCAGGGATGACTGGCCGCTGCTTCAATCCGCGATCATGAAGGCCATGGCCGGCATTACCCCAAAAGAAATGAATAAGATTCAACAAAGGTGGGTAGCCGAGTCAAAAGTTGAAGCCCCTGAGACTCCATTGGTTGATGAAGGCATATCATTAGGGCGGTTGATAAAATACAGCGTGATAATCTTTATAATTTTAAGTTTGATTGCCTTGATACTTTTCAAAACCATCAAAAGGGAAGACATCGCCGTTAATTTCGGTTCAAAATGGTTTCGAGTTCTTGTGCTGGGCGGCTTGAGCCTCTTCGTGATCATTGTATCCCTGCTCGGGTGGTTTACCCTTGAACATAACAAACAAAAGATCCTGCTGGAGATGGACAGAAACCTCAAAGGAGTTTTGAGCATAGCTCAAAACAGGATGGACCATTGGGCAGCAGATAGGACATCCAACATCAAACAACTTGGGCGCAATCCCGAGCTTGCGGCTATTACGAAACGTTTGTTGGATGTAACTCCGGTCAAAGAAACGCTATTGAACTCTGAAGCCCTGCAAGATGCAAGGTCTTTTTTTACCAAAAACCGGGGCCTCTTTGCCAACATCGGCTTTTTCATCATCAATCCTGATTACGTGAGCATCGGTTCCATGCGTGATGCCAACATCGGCACCCGTAATATTATTTCGCAGCAAAAACCGGAACTTCTTAAAAGGGCATTTCAGGGTGAAGTGGGGTTTGTGCTGCCCATGACCTCGGATGTGCATCTTGGCAAAAAGGCCTCCTCAAACAACGCCAAAAAGCCGCCCACCATGTTTTTTTTAGGCCCCATTCGAGATACTGACGGACGGGTCCTGGCGGTCATGGCCCTGCGCGTTGACCCATGGGTGGACTGGTCCCATGCCCTGAAATCTTTCGGGATTGGTGGAACCGGCGAAACTTACGCATTCAACCAACATGGCACACTTCTTTCAGACAGCCGCTTTGACTCCATGTTACAACAGATCGGACTCATTAAAGAAGATCAAAGGGGTGCCCTGAATATCGAAATTCGGGACCCGGGCGTCAATCTGGTGGAAGGTCTTAGCTCCAAAGCTGAAAGATCTCAACAGCCGTTGACCTACATGGCAACTAGTGCGCTGCAGTTGAAGCGGAACATGGAAAAGGCGGGACTTGACCATAGGCACTCTGGAATCGAGACAGACACAAAGGGTTATCGTGATTATCGCGGGGTCCCTGTTTACGGCGCCTGGCTCTGGAACGCTGAGCTCAAGGTCGGGATGGCAACAGAAGTAGATGTGGATGAAGCACTGGCAACCCATTTCACGACGCGATTAACCGTCTTCGGCGTGCTGGGATTTACCCTGTTATTCTTCACCGGCGCGATATTATTCATTCTGATAATCGGAGAACGTACCAGCATGGCTTTGATGAAGGCAAGGGACAGACTGGAAGGAAAGGTCGAAGAGAGAACCGCGGAATTGAGAGAAAATCAGGAGCGGCTGGTAGTGGCCGAAGAACGCTCCCGCCTAATTCTCTATTCCGCCGGTGATGGGATCTTCGGGGTAAATACTGGGGGGCGTATAAACTTCGTGAACCCGTCTACTATCAGTATGCTGGGATACCAAGAGGAGGAGTTGATCGGGCAGCAGGCACACGAGTTGGCCCACCATGCTTATGCCGACGGATCCACGTATCCTTTGAAAGACTGCCCGATGTTCAAATCCTATACTGAAGGGACCTCTCACCATGTGGATGACGAGGTGTTATGGCGAAAGGATGGGACACCTTTCCCTGTAGAATACTCCAGCATGCCTATGGAAAAAGAAGGCAATGTAGTTGGAGCGGTGATCACATTCAGGGACATTACCGAGCGAAAGGCCGCCGAAGAAAGATTCTCAGCGCTTCTTGAATCAGCGCCGGATGGGATGATCGTTTCCGATGAAAACGGTGACATTGTTCTGGTAAATTCCCAGACAGAGTCCCTTTTCGGTTATCCTCGCGAAGAACTTATAGGTAGGAAGATTGATATGCTGGTGCCTGAGGAGATTAGGGATATTCATCCGGATTATCGTGCGAAATTCTATGCCGACCCCAAAAGGCTTTCCATGGGTTCCAAGAATGATTTTCTGGGCATTGCCAAGGACGGAAAGAAAATCCCTGTAGATATCAGCCTTAGCCCTATCAAAACAGATGAAGGGCTCCTTGTGGTCGCCTCCGTTCGCGATATCTCGGAGCGAATGAAGGAGCAGGAAGAACTGAAAAAATTATCAAGGGCTGTTGAGCAAAGCCCTGCCTCGGTTATAATTACTGATCCTGGAGGGATCATAGAATACGTAAACCCCAAGTTTTCCGAAGTCACCGGTTACAGCTCCGAGGAAGCGATCGGGCAAAACCCGCGCATCCTCAAGTCAGAGTACACCCCTCCGGAAATTTATGAGGAACTCTGGAGGACAATCAGTGAGGGTGACGAATGGCATGGAGAGTTTCAAAACAAAAGAAAAAACGGTGAATTATTCTGGGAAAATGCCTCTATCACACCCATTAAATCAGATAAGGGCGGAGTCACTCATTTTCTTGCTATAAAGGAGGATATTACCGAACGCAAGCATATGGAACTTGAGTTAAAAAAAGCCAAGGAAGCAGCCGAATCCGCCACTCAGGCCAAAAGCGATTTCCTGGCCAATATGAGCCACGAGATCCGCACCCCCATGAACGCCATCTTAGGCATGACGTATCTGGCCTTAAAGACTGACCTTAACCCCAAACAGCACGATTATATCAACAAGACGCATGCCTCGGCACAGAGCCTTTTGGGTATCATCAACGACATTCTTGATTTTTCCAAGATCGAAGCCGGCAAGCTGGATATCGAACACATCGATTTCGATCTGACCGGGGTGCTGGACAATCTATCCAACTTGACTAGCATCAAAGCCCAGGAAAAAGGGCTGGAAATGGTATTTGCGGTTGATTCCGATGTCCCCATGTTTTTAAAAGGGGACCCGTTACGCCTGGGGCAGATACTTCTGAATCTGACCGGCAATGCCATAAAATTTACTGAAGAAGGCGAAATCGTCGTATCTGTGAAACCGGTGGAAGTAAATAAGGAATATGCCCTTTTACACTTTGCGGTCAAAGATACCGGAATCGGTCTTACTCAAGAGCAACGGGCCAAACTGTTTCAATCGTTTCAACAGGCGGATACTTCCACAACACGCCAATACGGTGGAACCGGTCTGGGTCTTACCATCAGTAAAAAACTAACCGAGTTGATGGACGGCGAGATCGATGTGGAGAGTAAACCCGGAGAAGGCACGACCTTCTTTTTTACAGCACGCTTCGGCCGGCAGGAAAAAGAACAACCCAGGCGTAAAATTATCCCGGAGACGCTTCAAGATCTCAAAACGCTGGTTGTGGATGATAATGAAACGTTTTGCGAGGTCCTAAAAGGGTATCTGGAAGAATTTAGCTTTCAGGTCCACACCGTGTCAACGGGAAATCAGGCCTTGAGCGAGATCAAGAAAGCTTTGCAATCTGGTCAAAAACCTTATGATCTGGTGTTCATGGACTGGCAGATGCCCGGATTGAACGGTATTGAAACCGCCAGGAAAATCCAGAATGATCCGGGCATTGTCCAGCGTCCCAAAATTATCATAGTGACCGGACATGGCCGCGCCGATGTGATGAAGGAAGCCGAAGATATCGGGCTGGATGGATTTTTACTGAAACCGGTCACCCAGTCACTTCTTCTGGACGCTACGATAGATGCCTTCGACCTGCCGGTTGCATCCAAACCCGCCGCTGCAGGGAGAAAAGAAAAAAGGCCCAATGGCTTTGAGGCGATCAGGGGAGCACATATTCTTCTCGTGGAAGATAACGAAATCAATCAGCAGGTGGCGACAGAATTGTTAAAGGAAGAGGGCTTTTTTATTTCGGTGGCCGGCAATGGAAAGATTGCCCTGGAAAAAGTCATGGCCTCGACCGAAAGTGAGGCTTACGATGTTGTGCTGATGGACCTTCAAATGCCGGTAATGGACGGATACACCGCCACGAAAGAAATCCGTAAAGACAGGCGCTTCAAGGAGCTTTCCATCGTTGCTATGACTGCCGATGCCATGTCCGGTGTCCGGGAGGAAGTCCTCGATATCGGCATGAACGATTACGTGACCAAACCCATCAATCCGGCAGAGCTTTTCGGCACTTTGGTCAAGTGGGTTAAACCCGGAGAACGTAAGTTGCCGGAGCATTTTGCAGAAAAGGCGGAAAAGCAAACGGAGGGAAAACCCCTCAGCGACTTGCCCGGAATTTCAGTAAAGGAAGGCCTCTCCAGAGTCGGCGGCAACAGCAAACTTTACATGAAAATCCTGACTAAGTTTTATAATGACTATTCTGATGCCACCGAACAGATAGTAGACGCTCTTGACAAAAACGATCAGGAGTTGGCCCAGCGCTTGGCCCACACTGTCAAAGGCGTTTCCGCCAATATCGGTGTCAAGGACCTGCCCGTAGTTGCAGGAGGGCTGGAGGCTGCAATAAAGCATCAAAAAACAGATGAATATGAAGCGCTGCTGGCCGGTTTTGCAGATTCACTGAACCTGATTTTAAATACACTGAAGACTGTCGTTGAAGTTGAAGGTAAGACCAAAAAAGAGAAAATCGGGAGCAAGATAGAGGAACCAAAGAAACTTTTTGAATTGCTTCAAAAACTGGAGCCTCATCTGAATAAACGCAAACCCAAACTGTGTAAAGAAATCATGGGGGAAATTAAAGGTTTATCCTGGCCGGGTAAATATGCTAAAGATATAGAGATGCTTGATAAATTCATCGGCAAGTACAAATTCAAAGATGCTCAGCCTGTCTTTGACGCTCTCATAAAGATACTGAAAGAATCGGGAGAGACTGATGGATGATCATGCAAAACCTTCCGTTCTCGTGGCGGATGACACAGAGACCAACATTGATATTCTGGTCGAAACACTGAGTGACAAATACGACATCATTGTGGCAATGGATGGCGAAAGTGCCCTTGAAATTGTAAAATCCAACCCGCCGGATCTGATTCTGCTGGATATCATGATGCCGGGAATTGATGGCTACTATGTATGCAGGAGAATTAAGGCTGATAACAAAACCAGAGATATTCTTTATTACTGCAATGGGTGAGGGCGAGGATGAGACCAAGGGGTTTGAGCTGGGGGCCGTGGATTTTATAACCAAACCGTTCGACGCTAATTTGATACGAGACAAGGTTAAACAACACCTTATGGCATTTAAGAAAGATTGAAAATAGACAAAGAAGCGGTCTATATTTGCACAGAATTAAATTTTATAGATTAATCGGCGGAGGTGAAACAAATGGTAGAATTATCAAACAGCACGGTGTTGGTGGTGGACGATACAGAAACAAACATCGACATTATGATGGAAACCCTCGGAGATGTTTACGATGTCAGCGTAGCCATAGACGGTGAAAGCGCTTTGGAGAGCGTCGCCTCTGATCCGCCGGACTTGATTCTGCTGGATATCATGATGCCGGGAATGGATGGGTACGAAGTATGCAAACGATTAAAGGATGACGAAACCACCCGAAACATTCCGGTCATATTCCTTACAGCCATGACCGAAGAGCAGGACGAAGCCAGGGGACTTGCCCTCGGTGCTGTCGATTATGTTACCAAGCCGTTCAGCCCGGAACTGGTTAAGTCCCGTGTTCGCAACCAGTTGGAGCTCAAACGCCACCGGGATCACCTGGAGGAGCTTGTCAAAGAGCGAACCAGAGAGGTTGAATTAACCCAGGAAATTACCATTGAAAGCATGGCGACGCTGGCGGAATATCGTGATCCTGAAACCGGCGGACATATCCGGCGTACCAAGAATTACGTTCGGCTGCTTGCCGAACATCTTAAAGGCCATCCCAAATTCAAGGACTTTATGGACGATGAGACGATTGAACTGCTATACAAATCAGCGCCGCTGCATGACATCGGCAAAGTAGGAGTTAAGGACAGTATTCTTTTAAAACCGGGCAAGCTGACCGATGAAGAATTCGAAGAGATGAAAATGCACACCACTTTCGGAAGGGACGCCATCAGTGCGGCTACTAATAAACTGGGAAGCAACTCCTTTCTGCGCTATGCTGAAGAGATCGCCTATACCCATCAGGAAAAATGGGATGGCTCCGGCTATCCGCAGGGATTGAAAAATGACAATATTCCTATATCAGGTCGCCTTATGGCCTTGGCTGACGTTTATGATGCACTGATCAGCAGGCGTGTATATAAAGCTCCATTTACACACTCTAAGGCTGTTGAAATTATTAGAGAAGGAAAAGGGACGCATTTTGATCCGGATATGTTGGATGCCTTTTTAGAGATCCATGAAAAATTGCGAAAAGTAGCTATTGAATATGCCGACCACGATGAGGAGCGGGAAGCCTTGGCAAAATAATTGCGGATACAGAGATCAGGATCCTTCTTTGAAGGCCATATTACCGGACATCATGTTGTTGGGCTTTGGAATTGGAGTAACTGTTCGCACAAACGGATTGATCAAGGCAGATAACTGATTCACCTAAAAAAGGAATCCTCATTGTAGATGATGCCCCTGAAAACATTGACATCCTCATGGAGGTTCTCAAGGATATCTATACGCTGATTGCGGCGACCAATGGAGAAGAGGCACTCGAACTGGCCCAAACGTATCTGCCGCCAGACCTCATTCTTCTGGACATCATGATGCCAAAAATGAAGGTAAATAGGATAGTCAATTCTGCTTTGATACCCCAATTACTAATATAAACAATAATTGCTGCTACGGCATAGGATAATGAGGCGATGGCAGACTGCCTTTGATAATTGCTCCCAACTTCGAAGCCCTTTAGTTCCGCTGATTTTTCAACAAAAAATATACCTTCTAATCCAGATATTCCTGCAATACCGACGATTATGATGGGGATCATGAAATGTAATTGGGCAATGGGGTCATAGCCATGTGAAAAACCAATTTGATAGCCAAAGAAAAACGCGACTACAACGCTCACAATTCTGATAATATCTAATAATATTAATAACATGACTTGCTCCCATCTCTTGCCGCCGACTCTGAAAAGGCATCCATTGTTCGAAGGCTTATTTTATGAGGCCTAACATATTTATTATGTGGCTGTCATGTTAGTGCCGGTTTTGGGAAGATACGTCCACTATAACATAACAAAAATCCCATCTCTCATTTTAAGGAACAAGGCTTTTGATGATCAAAACATAATCCCCCTTGGGTAGGGCTATTCAAAAGCATACATGATACATTCACGATCAAAAATATGCTAAACTACTAACTCGGTTATGGAATCTTGTCAAGGGATATTACGGCAGGGATATTACGGCAGGGATATTACGGCTAGACTTTCAAGTGGTAATAATTGTTTTTCTACTGAAAGGGTTTTGAGGACTCGTAGTTGAAGACGACGATTTGGCTGGCTGAGTGATCTCGAAAAGTTTGCAGATGGAATTTCTATTGATAGCTTTCTGTAACCGACGAAACCGCTCAACTGTAAATCCATCAGCATCTGATCTCTTAACGTTTCCATCATAGAACCTCCTTTGATTTTGATATCCGCCAGTACAGGCTGACGGTTTGACAAAGGATGATGTATGAGGATTTCTCTTGATCAACAAGCGCTAAAAAACGTGTTGGATTTATAAAGACTGGTATTATAATCCAATGAAACAGGCGATGGGGTGACTACCGCGCAGCGGTTTAGTTCTTCTTTTTGTAATCATTAATGATCAAATGAAAGGGCGCTGTTGTACCTATTTCCCACCAGAAAAACACTGATGAAATTTATAATGAAGCGGAAAAGCATTCAATCAGCTTTTTGAAAGGTGTGCCTAATTAAAGAAGCGTGTCGCGTCAAAATAGTACCGCGCTCTGAATTCGATGCGGTAGTCATTCTGCTTTTCACCGAATTCGGAGTTGTCAGGTTTGGCGAGAAAGGCGGCTTTCAAACGCAATTCGAGGTTTGTAATCCCCGTATAGAGAATCTCGGGAGAAAGGGAATAACTTCTATCGTTAATGTTGTATATGCATGTGACCGACGGGGTTAAATAGAGTATATCGAATGGCTCTTTCTGTGAAATCCTAAGGTATAGATAGTCCCTCATGGGATTCGGTCTTCCGTAAATGCCTTCGGTCATTGTTTTTGCCTTGTTCAGGAGTGCCTCATTGCCTGACGAAATGTACGCATTATAGCCGTTGTCCACGAGTCCGAAAAAGCCCTCCATCTCTTCACGGGTAAATCCCGTCCCGTTCCGGTAATATTCCCCTATAAACGTCGTATCGGATTCCGTGAGGTATCTGATACCGAGAAGATAACTTTTTGCGTCATAGACTGTTGGGGTTATCTTGCCGGCAGTGTCAACGGTCTTTTTTGTGATGTCATCGATATACGCGAATTCACCGTGGATTTCAAAATTTGGGGTTATATTTCTGGAAAAGTCCGCTCCGAAACGATCCGGCCTGCTGCTTCCCTTTAAAAACATGAAATCGATGTCCGTATCATAGAGGAGAAGATAGAGTTTGCATGCATAATTTGTGTTGTTTCGTACTCCGAATTCAGTATTTACATGCTCATAAACGGGAATTACAACGGGGGTAACGGATATGGCCTGCAACGGTCCGGAGAAGCTCTTTATGTAATCTGCCGACGCCATTATATATCCCTCAAGGGAAAGATCAGGATCATCTGGATTTTTAGGGCGGCCGACGAATGCCACGGGATTCCACGCGTAACCCTTCCCCCACTTCAGAGCTTTTTTGCCTATACTGATGTTGAAACTGGAAGATGGTTTGACTGACAGATATCCTTCCTCGATGATCACATCCGTCTCGGATTTGATGTCCGACTCTGTTGTATTCAGGCTCGATCGGATATAGACCTCCGAAAATCCCTTCTTGTATGCCCCGTTCATCGACAGTTTGAAGTTGTATTCATCGAGGTAATTTTTTTCCGGCCGGTTGTAAAAATTGAGCTTGTAAAAGGCGGCGTCATGGTCGAGCAGGAAAACCTTCGGCATAAATTCCAGATACCCCCCGATGGTGTAGGGCTTTTTCTCTATCTCCTTTTCTATTTCAGAAAGGTCAAAGGAATAGTCATCCTGCGCAAAAGCAGGGAGCGGAGAAAGGAGCAAAATTAACATTAGAAATTTGATTGATTTCATTACATTACTTTCCCCTCACCCTAACCCTCTCCCTCAGGGAGAGAGAACCTGTGTGTAACTGTGTGCCCCTTGTGGGAGGTGGACACGCACAGGCAAGCATCAAGAGGGAGGGAGGATTGGTTTCATATTGTCAACGGAGTGAGTCGAGATTCGGCATAAAGGTCATAGTGAAGACCTCGTCATCCAGTTCCCGTGCCTTCATCTTTGCGAAGATCATAACGGACTTATATCCTTTGTAGAGGGGGCTGTCGGTTTCGATTACCGCCGGCCGCACGATTCCGCCGCCGAAATCCTTTATATTTTTATAGTAGATGGTTTTCACGAGCATGGAGGTTTCGGTAAGACATTCGATCCTGGCGGGGACGAGCTTTTCCTTATTGACCAACATTTTCAGCTTGTCATAGGCGACAGTTTTTGTTTTTGCCTTCAGGTGCAGGATGTATTCATCGCCAGTGTCCTCCATCTTTTCGACATTGTATTCAGACGTATAATCGAGCCGCAGTATGTCGGAGTTGTTGAAAACGCCGCCGACCACGGACTGGAGGCTGGTGATACGAATTGGTTTCCCTACATTAGGGATATAGAGCCACATATTTTCACCCAGCCGGAGAGTGCTTCTCCCCTTCTCGCTTGCAGGTGAGAGGAACATGGCGGTCACCTTGTCTTTTCCCT
>Ga0222683_1000433_pt1 | contig 14351 bp, 13 predicted proteins | sample AntAcemetage1073_FD_179841 | JGI IMG/M metagenome (GOLD analysis project Ga0222683, IMG submission 179841) | Saline water microbial communities from Ace Lake, Antarctica - #1073 | ecosystem: Environmental > Aquatic > Non-marine Saline and Alkaline > Saline | place: Antarctica: Ace Lake... | reverse complement strand
TTGTTTAGCTCAATCTTTCAAACCAACAAATAACACACTTACACGAGTACAACTTTTAGCAAGTAAAATCGATATTGCATCAAATGATTTAAAAATCTCAATTAGAAATTCGTTAAATGGGGCAGATCTTACCTCTATTTCTTTACCTTTAACTAACTTTAGTGACAATAAAAAATGGATTGAATTCGACTTTCCGGATATACTTGTCAATATTAGTCATACGTATTATATTATTTGGAAGCCAATGAGTTCTGAATTGTCCTATGTTTGGTATGGATCAAAAAACCAGATATTTGATAGTTATTCTAGAGGTAATGCTTGGTGGTATACAGGAGGACAATGGTCCACCGAAGGTTTTGTAATTGGAGATTGGTGTTTTAAAACGTATATTGCCCACTCAAGTTTACCCCCAAATATTCCCGATATTCCATCTGGACTTCAGTTTGGTACTAGTGGCACAATCTACTCATATACTACAAACACAACAGATCCCGATGGAGATGATATTAAGTACGGTTGGGATTGGAATGGTGACAATATAACTGATGAATGGACAGAATTTAAAACATCTGGAAGAATAGTCAATACGTCTCATACTTGGAACAAATCTGGAACATATTACATAAAAGTAAAAGCCGAAGATATTTACGGAGAAAGCAGTAACTTTTCAGAACCATTAACTGTTGCTATGATAAATGATGCACCAAATGACCCTAGAACACCCGAAGGAGTTGAAATGGGATTCATTAAGATAAAATATAACTTTTCAACCGATACCACAGATCCCGATGGAGATGATATTAAGTACGGTTGGGATTGGAATGGTGACAATATAACTGATGAATGGACAGAATTTTTTAAATCTGAAGCAATAGTTGAAATATCCCACATCTGGAATTTTTCAGGAATATATCACATTAAAGTAATAGCTAAGGATATATATGGGGCGCTTAGTGAATTTTCTCCAAGCAAAAAAATTGTAATTATTAACATTGATAATGATCCGCCCGATAAACCATCTTGCCCATCAGGACCAAAGATTGGAAAAACAGGAATTTCTTATTCGTTCTCATCAATCGCATACGATCCCAATAATGATAATATATACTACTTATTTGATTGGGATGATGGGACAAACAGCGATTGGAAAGGACCTTTTCATTCTGGACAAGCAGCAAACATTTCACATGTATGGAACAATAAAGGAACATATCAGATTAAGGTAAAAGTAAAAGATGTGCATGGCGAAGAAAGTGTATGGTCAGATCCTTTACCAATAAGTATGCCAAAAAATAAGGTAGTTAGCCTATGGCTCTATACCTTCTTTGAAACCAACTCTTATATGTTTCCACTGCTACGACAAATACTGGAATTAAAATAGATTAACATCATTAGTAAACAAGAGATGTTAAAGTAATGGCTAACATTATTTTTCTCTTTTTATTCTCTTCCCCTCGACATATAATCCAAACATCGATCTTGCTGTTCGCCAGGAAGATGGATAAATTGGTACTCCTGCGGACTTGAGATCAAGCACTAAATCTTCAAACTCTTTTCCTCCAACCCAGGTTCCCAATATCGGCTTTTTGTGCGTCTCATGGAGCTTTCTTTCGCGTATCATTTTAAGTATGGCACCTGTGAATTCCCTGGGGCGAGCATATCCGCCATGTACAGATGCAACGATAATACCATCAATGTTAGGATCTTCAAGCAATGCTTTTGTACAGGCTTCATAACGGTAAAACCCTGCGTCTGCCACAAGATCCACAGGGTTGTTAGGTTTGACAAGATCTGGTAAGATTTTATCGATTTTTTTGTATGTTTTTGGTGAGAGTTTCGGTATTGTAAGTCCATTTGCTTCACATGCATCTGTTAGAAGTATCCCCAATCCACCGCCATTTGTTACGATACCTATGCGATTTCCCTTTGCTGGTGGCTGTCCTGCAAGAGCTCGTGCCATATCAAACAGTTCTACTATATCTCGACACCTTATTCCTCCTGCCTGTTTAATTGCAGCGCTGTATATTTTATCACTGCCCGCCATGGATCCGGTATGAGATATAGTTGCCCTTGCACCTGCACTACTTCTCCCTGCTTTAACCACAAGGACTGGTTTGTTGCATGCTTTTATGCTATTCATGAAAGCTCTGCCATCTTTAATTCCTTCAATGTATAATCCTATGACATTTGTCTCTGGATCCTGGCTAAAATAATCAATTAGGTCATCGTCATCAATGTCTAGCTTATTGCCCACACCAATTATTTTTGAAATTCCCACAAACTCGTTATTGGCTAAGTAAATCATACCTATACCAAGAGCACCGCTCTGACTGACCAGTGCTAGATTTCCCTTTCTAGGAACTCCAAAAACAAAGGATGCATCCAGACCGTCTGATGCGTTTTTGTATCCCATAGTATTTGGTCCAAGTATTCGCATCTTTGATTTTTCAGCGATTTTTTTTATTTCATCTTCAGATTCACGATTTCCTATCTCACTGAAACCAGATGATATGATTATTACATTTTTCACATCTTTTTGTACACATTCTTTTATAATTTGTGGAACTATCTTTGCTGGAACTGAAACTAACACAAGACCTATTTTGCCTGGAACATCTGCTAGTTTTCGGTAGCATTTAATCCCCAGTATCTCCTTTTCCTTTAGATTAATTGGATACAGTTTACATTCATAATTGGAAATGAGGATATTTTTTAAGGCAGCATGTCCTATTTTTGTAGAATCTTTTGATGCGCCGACAACGGCTATGCTTTTTGGTTTGAAGAAAGTTTCAAGTTCGTGTTTCATGAGATATCACATCATTTTATTGTACGTGCTGTGCAATATTACATCGAATACCAAAGTTATTACTTAAAACCTAGTGCAATTACTCATCACCGATGTACTGCATCATAAGTTCGATAACCTCTTTGCTGTCCTTTGCTTTCCTATAATCTTCTAAAGGTTCTTTATTTAACTCTAGAAAATGTGGGCCCCATTTGTAAATGTTTAATATGTCCTTGGCATGCTTGGTTTCATTTAAGATATAAAGTGCGGCGGCGAAAGCTTCTAACGTTGTAAGTTTAAGCGGTTTACCATAGTTAACTGGATTTACAGCAATCACAAATGGAAGTGCCCTGGGATAGTTTCTTTTATTCAAATATTCAAAACTATTTTCCGCATTTTTCCAGGAGCAGTCAACAGCCAGCATTCCGTTTTTCTCGGCAAATCCGATATCTTCCTTTGAGATACTTTTCTCGGCAAATGGATTCAAGAGAATGGCATGTCTTGGTGTTTTTCTAATATTGCTTTTAAGCTCTGCAAAACCAAATTTATGTAGCTTTCTCGCACTGCATTTCTTCGGATCATCTTCATTTGCATGGTATACGATAAGCTTGATTTTTTCCTTCATTGTTCACCTATTTGAATATCCAAGACAAAATGGCTGATGCCCGGGGCATATGTTTTTACATGTTTATACCTTAGAAGCTGTGCATTTCTATCGTATTTTTCTGCGATTTTTTTGACAATTTTTAAGGGGTCATCAGGAACTGTATCCTCTGGAAATTTATCATGATAGTGAATAATTCCTGTATGATTTTTTAGACAATCAAGGGCAGTTGGTATGAAGTCATGCGTGTCACCAAAGTATCCTAGCAACACTCTATCCGCAACATTTTTTGGAGAGATTTTTCTATTATCTCCTTTTAAAGGCTCCACTAATGAGGTGACATTGTTTAAAATAATATTTGTGCATAGATAATCATATGAAACAGGGTTAATTTCGCAGGCAAAAATCTTCTTTGGCTTGCTGTATACTGCCATGGGTATTGTGAAATAACCAATCCCTGCAAAAAGATCAACAACAGTTTCGCCGGTGTTTGAAATATTTGCCATACGTAATCTTTCATCCATGTTTCCAGAAGAAAACATTATTTTTTGCGGGTCTAATTTGTATTTTATCCCATTTTCTTTATGGATTGTTTCTGTGTTTGTGGAACCATATATTACCGCTACGTTCGGCTCTCTGTAGACTCCTGAAATGCCTCCTATGTCATTTAGCACAGTTTTGCAGTTAAGAATCATGGCATACACTTCACCAATCTCTTTTTCATAGTTTTTTAGATTTGTAGGTAATTTAATTGTCAATACTTCTCCCGTTTTCTCCCATTTATCTGGTATTTTTCTGACCAAATTTTTTGGAATTTGTTTTGAAAGTGATTCTTTTATCTTATCAAATGGAGTTTTGGCCATATTTCACCTTATTAACATATTAAAACTATAAAACTTCATGCACATATTTCATAGTTTTAGCAGACTGCCCAACAAATCTATGTACTAATACCTTCATTCTCTCTTTAATATGGATCTTTTTCCCTACGAACCACGAAAAAATCAAATAGCGATAATTAAGACAATTAAAAACACGCTTGCTGCAAAAGGGAATATTGTGTTTGAATCTGGGACTGGTTCAGGTAAAACAATTTGTACTCTCGCTGCAACTCTTGAATTTGCAATAAAAAACAATAAAAAAATAATTTATTCAACCAGAACAAATGCACAACAGAGACAGGTTATAGTGGAATTGAGAGAAATCAGAAAGAAAACGAAGGATGACAAAGACAGAATTTTTGGTGTTGGTATACAGGGTAGATCAAATATGTGTCTGCTTGCCAGAAACGACCCAGATTTTGCTAAAGGTAGTTCAGAAGAGCTATCAAAAATTTGTGCAAATGAAAAAAAGAAAGCCAGATCCAGTAAAATGGGAAAGGACAAAGGTTGTATTTATTTTAGAAACTTTATCGAAGATAAAAATAAAATTGATTCTGCTCTTGATTGGATGAGACAAAATCTTCCAACTGCAGAAGAATCCATTGAATATTGTGAGAAAAAGAAAATATGTCCATATGAATTAAACAAATTACTTGTTCGAGAAACACCACTCGTAGTTGTGCCATATATCTATGTTTTTGAAAGTGTTATTCGCAACACGCTTTTTGATTGGCTGTCTGTATCCAAAGAGGAGATGATCCTCATAGTTGACGAAGCGCATAATCTTCCAGATTACATTAGGGATTTGTTCTCCTTGCAATTGAGTATGTGGATGATAAAAAGTTGTGTTATGGAGGTGGAGAAATATGGCGACCCGTCAATGGTTGATGGTAAGTTCTCTGTCTCAGGTTTTTGTAAACTATTAACTGACATTGTAGGGGACTTACGAGATACCTATGTCTACAACATTTTGGAAAATGGTATCAGAAGAGGAAGCCCCAAGAAAAGCGATGCATTTATCCCATCCCATGAATTTGAAACGGAGATTTTATCTAGACTAGGAATAACGAGTAAAAAACTCCATGACATCATTGGTGATTTAATCGCGTATGGTGAAAAAATCCAGGAGTATAGGCAGAAAAAGGGAAAATTACCACGTTCTTATCTTCACAAACTTGGTTTATTTCTAGAGTTTTGGACCAACCTAGACGATACTCAGTATTCTAAATTGGTCGTTGATGCAGCACAAGGTAAAAATCCGCGAATAGAGTCATATTGTCTAGATCCCTCAATTGTAAGCGATGTCATTAAAAAGTTTCATTCATCGATTCATATGTCTGGAACATTAGAGCCGTTGGAGGAATACCGCGATTCTATGGGCATGCCAAAGGACACAGTACTGGTTTCATATCCTTCTCCTTTTCCAAAGGAAAACAGAAAGATACTTTTTGTCCGTGATGTGACTACAAAATATGATGAGATTATTAAAGATAAAAAAATCGTTCAGAGGATGCAGGATCACGTATCTGGTATTTGTAATACGTTTTCTAAGAATACCATGGTGTTTTTCCCGAGTTTTAATACTCTTTCAATGTTTCAGAGAAATGGGAGTTTTAATGATATCAAGCGATGTTTGTATATTGAAGAACAGAAGATGTCCCAGTCTGCACTTATGGATTTAGTTTCTGAATTCAAATCATGTGGGCAACATGGGAGAGAAGGTGCTGCACTTTTTTCTGTTATGGGGGGTAGAATTAGCGAAGGGATGGATTTTCCAGCAGAACAGTTGGAAATTGTGCTGATTGTAGGTATTCCTTACCCAAAACCGACAGCTAGGCAACGAGGACTGCAGAGGTACTATGATCTTAAATTTAGAAAGGGCTGGGAATATGCCGTTGAGGCGCCAACTGCCCGAAAACTGCTACAATCTATTGGGAGACTCATTCGTGATGAAAATGATAAAGGAGTTGTTATTATCCTTGATAGAAGGGCAAGGCGATTCAAAAAATATATTAGAGATTTGGAAGAGTCAAAGGACCCCATAAAAGATGTTGAAAATTTTATTGATGGGTAATATCAAATCCGCATCATTTAGGTAAAAGGTTGGGTATCCCATCTTCTATTGTATACTTGCAGTTGCATTTTTTACAAGTAAAACTCCCTTCTATAATCTCGTTGTTATCCTCCTTTTCTACTTTAAGCTCCAAATCTCCCTTGCATGTTGGACAGCAGAGAATATCAATCATATCTCTTTTCATATCGATCACTTCTTTTAACAATCTGCAATGCTTACAGATTAGACGTTTCTCCCAGATACATAGGCCTTTTATGACCTACATCTGAATCCCATACAAATGCCCATTCATCATCTGTATTTTTACGATTTTCCTCTATCATCTGGATGTAATTTTTAACTTGGGAGTCCATCATATCGGCTTGGGAGAGTACGCATGCTTCTATGGTTTTAGGCATCCGTGGTGAACCAAACTCATATTTTCCATGATGACTCAGTATCATGTGGCATAGATAATTCTCAAGATCTTGATCAAAATCATCGCCTTTTTCCCTCATCTCAGCAATCTTTTCACGTACCCATCTGTCTCCAATTACAATGTGACCAATGAAATTTCCTTCCCCAGTTTTGTTTATCGATGCTGTGGTCTGATATTCTTTTAGTTTTCCTATATCGTGTAGTATTGCACCGGTTATTACTAGATCTTTATTTATTCCAGGATACATCTCGCATATGTTTTTGCAAAGTCTTGTTACTCCTAGAGCATGTTCAAGATTTCCACCTATGTAGTTATGGTGATGAGTCATGGCAGAGGGGGAATGAGTATATTCATTTACAAATTCAGGATCGTCAAAAAACGAGTTAAGAAATTTTTCTAATTGAATATTTTCGATATTTTCGATATATTTTTTAAGTTCTTCGAATAATTCTTTAATGCGCTCATCTTCTATGGCTGGGACAAAATTACCTGCATCATATTCTTTGGGGCTGCATTTTCTTATTCCGCCTGAGGTTTCGTTGATGGATATCTGAGGTTTATCTATGTATGTTTCCACTTTTCCTGCTCTTATTTGTACGACATCTCCTGTCTTGAAACTATCATAAAGTCTTTTGACGCGATCCTTATTTTCCCCTCCCCAAAATTTGACATTGATTTCCCCTGTTTTATCTGAAACAACTAGGCCAAACATTGTCCCTTTTCTATATCCGCGTGGAGGATTTTTCATTTTTACTGCAAATAGATCATTGACTGCATCGCCCTCTCTTATTTTTTCGATGAACTGTTCTTTTTTTCTTTTATCTGTTTCTATCATTGTCTGTTCATCATGCTTTTTGTCATAACTATGGATGTCCGTCATTTTCATTTCTCCCCAGATGCTATCAAGGTTGAATCTCCTATTGTTTTAGGGTTTATACAATTTTCCTTCTCTTATCAATTTGTTATGGTTTTTATCAAACAAATAAGATGTGCTTAGAAAATAGAAGTTTTTCAGATTTTGCTGCCCGTATAAAGAAAAAAAGAAGGACGGTGTTAAATGGTCAAGCAAAATTATTTTTCTTTTTGCTGAGCAAGAACTCTAGCACGTTGTCCAACTGCAAAGAGTTTAGCTATAAAGGTGATTTCCCTTGCCTCCTCCTTACTTGAGACCTGTCCTACGATTCTCATAGATATCAAGTAATTGTTTTGTTACAATGTTTATAAAGCATTGTTGTACAACTGTTATCCAAAATTTGTTGATTTTTATATTAACATTTACTTTTTAATATTGACAGCATCGAAACTAATAAAAAACGTTTATCTGTTAAAGGGCTGTAAGGGTGTCATAAACATGACCGGAATTGATATTGAAGACATGCTTGCATCTTATGATAAAAAAAATATTACGATAGCTACGGTTTGTTCCCATTCTAGTCTTCAGATTTTTAATGGTGCAAAAAAGGAAGGATTCAAAACATTAGGAATTGCTATTGGAGAAAAAAGAAAATTTTATGATGCTTTCCCCTTAGGAAAACCAGATGAATTTCTTATGGTGGATAATTACAAAGAAATTTTAACACTGACAGAGGAACTCAGAAAAAAAAACACCATTGTCGTTCCCCACGGTTCATTTGTTGAATACCTTGGTCCTGAAAAGTTTATGCAGTTAGACCTTCCAACTTTTGGCAATAGGGCTGTGCTGATGTGGGAGTCTGATCGTAACAAAGAACGACAGTGGTTGGAAAGTGCAGGTCTTACGATGCCACAGGAAATCAAAAATCCTAAAAATATTGATAGACCTGTGATTGTGAAGTACCATGGTGCAAAGGGTGGTAAAGATTTTTTCATCGCAAAAACATACGATGAGTTTAAACAACGCATCGACAAGGACAAATCTTTTGTCATCCAGGAGTTTGTACTGGGAACTCGGTACTACTTGCATTATTTTTATTCCCCAATACAAGAAGATGCGTACAAACTGAGTAAGGGCAGTCTGCAGATGCTTTCCATGGATCGACGTGATGAAACAACGATAGATGAAGTGCAGCGGCTTGGTTCTATTCGGGAATTGGAGGAGATAGGAATTCATCCGACATTTGTTGTCACTGGAAACATTCCCATTGTAATAAGAGAATCACTTCTCCCAAAGGTTTTTTCAATGGGTGAACAAGTTGTTGAAAAATCTTTGAAGCTTTTTGGTGGTATCATTGGGTCATTCTGTCTTGAAACCGTGGTCACAGAGGATCTTGAGTTCAAAGTGTTTGAGATTTCTGCGCGGATTGTTGCTGGCACAAACCCGTACATCGCAGGATCGTCATACTCTGAAATGATTCAGCCAGACCTTTCTACTGGGCGCAGGATTGCACAGGAAATTAAATATGCAGCTAAAAAGAACCTACTGGGAGAAATTTTGAGTTAATCTGAGGCGAAATATCTGCTTGTACTTTCTGCTATTCAAAAAACAAAAAGGAATAAATCTATTTTAAAAGTGAAACCATTATACCAATCTGTGCCCAGAGTCTGTTTTCTGCTTCATCAAAGATGACTGATTGGGTGCCATGGGCAACTTCTTTTGTTACTTCATACCCATAATATGCTGGGAGGCAATGCATAAAAATAGCATCGGGTTTGGCAAGTCCCATAAGATTATCGTCGATGGTGTACCCCTGAAATTCCTTGATTCGTTTCTCCTTTTCCAATTCGTCTCCCATAGAAACCCATGTGTCGGTTGCAATGACATCTGCATCTTTGGTTGAATCTTCTATCTTATCTGTGATTTCGACGTTCACTCCAAATTTCTTTGTCTCATTGACATAGTATCGTTCTGGCCAGTATTTTTTTGGAGAAACAATTTTTACATTCATGCCTGCAATTCCACAGCCCAGGAGATACGAATGTGCCATGTTATTGTTTCCATCTCCAAGATAAACAAAATTCAAACCTTTTAGAGATTCTTTATGTTCTTTTATTGTCATAAGATCGGTTATTACCTGGCAGGGATGTTCTTTGTCATCAAGTCCACTTAGAACAGGAACAGTTGCATTTTCTGCTAATTCTTTCATGTCCTCATTACTTTTTGCACGGTACATAATGAGATCAACATATCGTGATAAAACCAATGCTGTGTCTTCTATTGTTTCTCCTCTTCCAAGCTGTATGTCATTTGTGCTAAGAAAAATTGCGTGTCCCCCAAGCTTGGTCATTCCAACTTCAAAAGAAACACGTGTTCGGGTGCTGGATTTTTCAAAAATCATGCCCAGAGTCTTTCCTTTTAACAGTTCTATGTTTTCCCCATTTTTTGATTTCTTTTTAAGCTTGATTCCAAGATCAATGATTTTTTCAAGATTATTTTTTACATCTAGCATTGAAATAAGATACTGTTTCATAAAAGGTGGGAATGTAGGTTCCTTCTTTAAAATTATCGCCTTGTTTTAGTGCGAAGGTCTATAACCACAAAACATATTTTGGAATTTGATTAGATGGGAGTCGATATCGGTAGTTTATTCAGAAAAGAAAAAATTTCGTTTAACGATTTGCATGACAGAGTAGTTGTCATTGATGCATATAATGTATTGTATCAGTTTCTGGCAAGCATTAGACAGAGAGATGGAACACCGTTAAAAGACTCCAAAGGACGGGTAACTTCGCATCTTTCAGGACTTTTCCACCGAACCGCAAATATTGTAGAAGCACGAATACGGCCTGTGTATGTTTTTGATGGAGCGCCACATCCATTAAAGGCAAAAACATTGGAACGTCGTAAAGAAAGAAAGGAAAAAGCCGAAAAAGAATGGAAAGAAGCACTTGAGAAGGGTGATATTGAAAAGGCAAAAACAAAAGCACAGCAAACATCACGAGTGACAGATGATATAGTTAAACAGAGTAAGGAACTGCTTGGTATACTTGGGATACCGTACGTTCAAGCTCCTTCAGAAGGAGAGGCACAGGCCAGTTATATGGTTAAAAAAGGCGATGCATATGCAGTAGGTTCTCAGGATTTCGACTGCCTTCTTATTGGTTCGCCTGTGCTTGTAAGAAATCTGACATCGTCTTCAAGAAGGAAACTGCCTGGCAAAAAGGCATATGCAAAAGTATGCCCTAAGCAGATAAGACTAGAACCCAATCTAAAATCACTAGGCATTTCGCATAAGCAATTGGTTGATATGGCTATACTTATAGGAACAGATTTCAACGACGGTGTCAAAGGAATGGGTCCTAAAAGAAGTTTGAAGTTAATTAAAAAAACAGGCAATATTGAAAATGCTGTAGCAACCATTGGCGGTGAAAATGCACCAACTTTTGATGAGATAAGAAAAGTGCGAAAAATATTTCTGGAGCCAAAAGTCACTGACGATTATTCACTTAGTTGGTCTGTACCCGATAACGAAAAACTCATTGGGATGCTATGTGATGAGTATCAGTTTACTAGTGAGCGAGTTGAGCCCGTTCTTGAAAAGTTTTCAAATATTGAATATATGATGAAACAAAAAACATTATTCTGATCCTCATTAAAAGTAATATGTATTTTCTATACTATTTTTTAACAACTTTAAATTTGTCGATTCCATCAAGAAGTGCTAGTTTCTCCCCATTGTCCCAGTCAATCCATATAAGATCTTGCTCTTCTTCTATTTTCGCAACTGTTCCTTTTGATCCTTTCTGCAGTTTTGTCCAGAGGTCATTTATGTTCGTTAATTCAATTCTGTCTCCAACTTTTATTATCTTTTTTCCAGTCAATTTTTCAACTCTGACATTTTTGTGCGGATACCGGGATTTGAACTCGAGTACTTAGCTTGGGGGGCAATTAAATTTTGCGTACCATATTTTAATACGTTTTCCAATAATTGCGATATGTTCACTCCTGATTTTTTGGCTTGGAGATTTTTGGTTTTTTTATTTTTTTCTTTTTTAATTTTTGCCAAATATCGTTTTAAAGAACTTAAAGGAATTGCTAACTTATACTCTTCAACAAGGAAAATTTGTACTTTTTTCGGGCTTGTAGTATAATGATTTTGGATTATTTCTTTTATGGCGATTATCTTTTTATCCTTCTTTTTACTCCGCTTGATGTTAGTTTTATCTATATTGCTCATATTTTACCTCTTATTATATTTGCGATACAGTCTTACATATATTGCTCCAAGGCGATTTTAACGTATTCTGCGGGCAAAACTACTATACACCCTATAACCTACTATCATATTATGCTAGATGCTCTCTATGGGCTTAAAAACACGGTTTAATTGTATTTCGCTATTACGTGCTATATATGCTTGTATTAGTCTCCAAGGTGAAAAGCTAGGATATGATAAGAGGAGTTCTCGAAGCACATGTTATATCATATCCTAGGTGTTAATGGAGGATGGGCGGGGATGAAAGGTAGAATACGAAACCTGTAAACCCGCCCTATTCAAATCATCTGGATATATTATGTTAAGCTGGGAAGCTTATATATCCGATACGCTGCTCTAAATTTCAATACACGTTTGAAGGTATAAAGAAATAAGATAGAGGGAAATTAATCCCTCATATCAGTTTTAAGGGTTACAGATATGCGTTAAACCGTTTAAATCCAATGTACCAACAGTCCAGTAACTCCAAAAGTCAATACGGTAGCTATTGCAGTTCGATTGGAAAAAGTTATACATTTTTGGTTTTTGCCCGAAAGCTGAACCAATAGCACGCTTTATTTTTTAACACAGCAAGGCGAAATTCCCTCATTTATCCCCTTGGAGCTATAAATTACGTTAAGTTAAAACTCTTCCTCACTATAATATATGTTGGCGTTCCTGTAGCATAACCTTATCGTACACTTTCTTTAAATCGTTTTCATCAAGGAATGAATAGTGTTGAAAATCTACTCTTTTCATACTATGCCCCATTAATCTTTCTTTTACTGCAAAACTCCCGTTTCTCCTATCCCATTCCTGACTAAACTTTTTTCTCATATCTTTAACCTTAACATCGGAATCCCGGAATAATCTGCTTATATGTATTCCGCCGAATAGATACCTGAGTTTATTTTCCCTTATATGCAATTCTAACGCCTCCTGTGCCTTGTAGTCAAAAAATGATACCCTACTCTTCCCTGTTTTAGTTGTTTGTTTATTTTGGGGGTTATGATTCACATACACAATTCTATTTTCCATGTCTAAATCGCTTGGAGTTAATTGATATAGTTCTTGAGCCCTTAATCCTGAACTCGCCCCAAGGTAAATAAGAGCCCTTACTTGTAATTCGTATTTATGTCCCTCAAATTTACGTAAAACGGTATCAATATCTTCCTCTGTGATCCGCCTTGGAGTATATTCCGGCTCACTGATTATTTTAACCTTGTTTAACCAATCAATATTTTTATACTGCAAAAATAGTCTTATCTGCAAAATTTGCTTTCTATATGATGATACTGCATACTTATTTTGTATTTTATTAAGATATTTCAAGGTTTTCTCTCTATTAATCGCCCAATTACAATATATTAAGTAGTTTTTTATGCATAAATTAATTTGGCATAACCAGTTTTTATTTAATCTACTCAAGTTACGAAATCGTACGTATTCCCCAAGTTCTTTTTTTGATACATAAATTATATCATTTGACTCTGTAGTGCGGATACCGGGATTTGAACCCGAGTACTTAGCTTGGGAAGCTAAGATCATAACCGCTAGATCATATCCGCTTGTCAGATGATATTGGCCAAACCACATGATAATGGCATATGCGTAGCCCATGTCTTCGGGCTTCCTGTCTTTTTCGTAAATGAGGTCGAGGATTCTCTTGAAAGTGTTGATGTCTATTTCGCCATTGAGGAAATGGTCGAGCATGAGCTTTGTTTGGTATTTATCTGGGAGTTTGGTAACGTCTGGGTTGTCCATCTTTTTGAAATGTTATTGGACCATTAGATCGTCGGTGTGATCGTACCTTAACGTCGTCTCGATGTTCTTATGCCTGGCCTTTCTCTAAATGATTTTTGGGTTTATATTTCTGTTGAAATCGTTTGTTATGATTTTTTCATATCACTGAATTTTGATGTTGTCTTGTTGTATATGAAATCAGAGCAAGATAGAATAATTTTACTAAATATTTTGATAAAATATTTTTCTAAATTATTTAAAAAAATAAAAGGAGAGAAAGAGTAGATAATGGTCTTTTCGTGGATAATACCGACGAAAATAGCGGAGAAAAGGAACTGGTGATAACCACTAGATCATATCCGCAAGTTACATGTTCATAGCTGATTTAAACGTAACCGACGACATTTGAATCCTTATCAACGGCGTCACGTTAGGCTTGCAAATCGCAGATTTCAACCAGTTTTTTAAAAGTTTAAAAAACGCTGCCAACACTTATGAAAGATGTTACACAATACTTTAAAAAAATTCTAAAATATGTAGTGTATAATGTGTAGTGTATATTGCACTAACGTAGTAGAACACAAGATTTTTATTTGTAAGATATAATGAAAATGCCATCAGGGGTGTGGCAACATATAACGTAACTGTTCAAACTACCTCATCATGAAAAGCATCGAGAGTTTGTACAAATTTTAGAGTTGGGCATAATAGCTGGTGAATTGATTTCACTCCTGG
>Ga0222683_1000432_pt1 | contig 14364 bp, 20 predicted proteins | sample AntAcemetage1073_FD_179841 | JGI IMG/M metagenome (GOLD analysis project Ga0222683, IMG submission 179841) | Saline water microbial communities from Ace Lake, Antarctica - #1073 | ecosystem: Environmental > Aquatic > Non-marine Saline and Alkaline > Saline | place: Antarctica: Ace Lake... | reverse complement strand
CCATACCTACAGCGATGTACTTTATCTGATTAAGAGTATCTTGGATTGATGTTAAGTGCTTATTCATATCTCCCATCTGAGCGAATAGCTTAGCTATCTGCTCATCATGACGGACAATAGTCTGCTCTAATCTGTCTAGTCTCTGTTCCATTCATAGTCCTTAAATAGGTTCTACAGCAGTAGGATTAACTGTCCATACGTTCAAAGTGTTAAGCTCATAAGCAACAACTTCAGCTAATGTAGTTAACGCAGCAACCTCAGTTTCTTTAGTAGCTTGCTCAGAGTATAGAGTAGTAGCATAAGTTTGGATGTTAGCAGGTACTGCCTTACCACCCTTAGACGCTCTGTTCCAATACCAATCAATATCACCTTGTTTCTGTGATACAGCGTTATTAATATCATTACCTAAGCGAGCTTGTAAGTCAGCTACTGAGATAGCAACACCAGGGAATGTACCTACAACGTCTTTAGCGTTGATAGTATAAGACACAGTACCGTGAGTATAGTATCTTGAATCCTCAGTTACATCTGTGTAAGGGTAGATACCAATCTCAATCAAGTCATCGACACTCCACTCTGTAAAGATTCCGTAGTCATAATCAACATCATTAATTGTGATGTTTTGTGCTGAGTATAAAACTCTTTCAACTTCGTTGTTTGTTACTAATGCGTAATACATTGTTGTTTCTCCTTTAAATTAATTATGCTATTGCTAGGTATATGTAAGTAGCGCCACTGCCGTTTAAATCCCCCCAAGTTGAACGTAATTGGAAGCCATTAGAATCCAAGTCAATATCACCGCCACCGCCCGTATCTTCTGAGTTACTAAGGTTAGGGTATAGTTTCCTAGTTGCGGTATTAGTAGTATCTCTAACCTTATCCCACACAATCCAATTTCCCGCACTATCAACCCTCTTAACCATTACATATCTAGGTGCAAAACCAGTTGTTACGACAGTTCCAGTTGATGAACCATTACCAGTATATGAGCCTACCTTTGAGTAGCCAGGTACAGAGTGGAAAGCGTATGATAGGAACGTACCACTAACAGCGTTGCCAGAAGTTGAAAGATTGAGAAGTGATGAGGTTGGTACAGAAATTAAAGGGTTTCCACCTGTACCCTGTGCCCCTGTAGTATTAAGATATAACTTATAAGTAGCACCTGTTAAGTCTTTATGCCAAGTTCCCCAGTTTGATGTAGTGTTTAGTTTTTTAAAGATGACCATCTCTGGTGCAACACTTAACCCGTGTCCAATAGTTTGACCAGCATTTCCGTTAGGGGAAACATATTTAACAATACTAAACCCAGCTGGGGCATTAGCTGATACAGTTGAAGTAATAGAGCCAGAAGTATTAGATACTCCAGAGCCATTAGCTTTCCAGTTCCAAGCTACGTAAGAGCCACCAGATGTTCCTACCCTGTCTTGAGTGCCAACAGTAAAGCCATCAGTATCAAAACTTTTTAAACTTTGACTCTGTGTAGCTTCAACGCCTGTTCCGTTTGACGATAACCATATTGTAGCCCCTCTAATAGCATCAAACGAGGCGTGTGAGTTGGCGATGTTACGTTGTTTAATCCATACGAAATCTGGCTGAAATCCAACTCCATTAATAGCAAGTTCAGCACCCGTTCCTGTGTAAGTGGTAGTATTAAAATGGTCAGCAGCACTAAAGCTAGACTTACCATAACCATCAGCCATATCAATAGCGCCACTAGCTACACCAAATAAATCTCTGACTGCAGAACTACCCATATTGATATTAGCAGTACCCGAGTTACCTAACTCTACGTTTACATTATTTAGGGATATTGCACCCGAACTTGGTAAAGCCATATTAACCTCTCAATTCGTTGATTTGCTCTTGTTGTTCTTTAATGGCTTCAATCAATAAGCCTACAATGTTCCCGTAAGCTACTGACTTCATTCCGCTAATATCATTATCTCGTACTGCTTCTGGAAGGACAGCCTCTAATTCCTGTGCAATCACACCTGTTGAACGCTCGTCACCCATATCAAAGTTAACACCACGTAAGCTCATTACTTTAGCCAAGGCATCATCAATAACTTCAATGTTGCTCTTTAAACGTAAGTCTGAATAAGCTGTAATGTTACCTGAAGCTGTAAAACTACCTGACAAGTAATTACCACTAGAAGATAAGTTACCTAGACCAACCTCAGAAGGAGAGTTTATATCACAGTTAAAAGTAGTACCTGATAAGGTCATACCTGTACCACCTGTATAAGTAGTATTAGTATCTGTAGCTGAAATAACATTACTACCATCAATAGATACGTTAGTACCTCCAGTGTAAGTTGTATTAGTATCTGTATCAGTAGGTGTTACCCAAGTGTTATCACCTCTAAGGAATGTAGTTGAGCTTGCTGTGCCTGTAGCAGACAGCATTGCAATGTCTACCGCATCAGCTGAGATTACTGTAGCACCATCAGCTGTTGAAGTTACATCACCACTATGATTAGGATGAGTATAAACAGTATCTGTATCTGTAAGAACAGCAGTTGTACCATTAACATCTAAACCAGCAGAAGTAACCTTGAGTCTCTCAGTAGAGCCAGCTGCAATAACAACTGTATCAGATAGAGCAGTAGTACCTGCATAATGACCAATGATAGTATTATTACTTCCAGTAGTGATAGCATCACCTGCGAAAGCACCTACTGCTATATTCTCAGTACCTGATGTATTAGCCTCAAGAGCATCATACCCAACGCCTGTGTTGTTTGAGCTAGTAGTGTGTCTTAAAGCATCACCACCTAAAGCTGTATTATTACCACCAGTTATATTAGTTAGTAAAGCGTTTCTACCAACAGCTATATTAAGACCACCTGTAGTAGTAGAGGCTAAAGCATTAATACCAACACCTATATTATTATCACCAGTAGTAATAGCAGCTATTGCGCTATGACCTAATCCTAAGTTATGGTCATCCTTGTGTGCCAGTTCAGTACCATTAAAGGTTGTAGCTGTAACAGCCCCAGTGAATGTAGCACCTGCAAGAGCTGCCTTAGTACCTAAAGCAGTAGTAATAGTTGCAGCATAGTTAGCATCGTCACCTAAAGCGGCAGCAAGCTCATCAAGAGTATTTAATGTAGCTGGAGCTGAGTCAACCAAGTTAGCTACAGCAGTATCAGCATAAGCAGTTGTTGCTACCTTAGTTGAGTTGTCTGAAGCAGATTGTGTTGTTGTAGTTGGGCTGCCACCTAATGCAATATCTGTAGCTGCTTCCACTGAAGTCTTAATATCAGAAGTTGAGCGAAGGTTAGCAATAGTAATCTTCTTACTTACACCACCATCATTAATTAGTAATTCTTCTGTTCCTGCTGAGGTTGTTTTAGCTGCTAAAGCTGATATTTTAATACTTGACATTTCTACTCCGTTCTAATGTATTGAGGTGAGGCTGTGCTTGATGTTTCTGTTATTAAAAAAACACCTCCTGACTCTAGCTCTATTTCTATTTCAGCTGAGTAAATAGGTGAAAACTCTTCAAGAAACTGTCTGCGGTTAAGATACATCGCAATAGTCTTCTTTTTTTTCCAGTACATACGCTTCATAATCTAAACAACTGCCTTCTTCTGCCAATATTTTGTCTATCTTCAAGTTCAAGAAGCTCTTCTACAATCTTTTCAATCATAGGAGAAAAGCTCGTCTTAACCTTTGAATCTTTTCTAGGTGCTATCTTACCACTATGATGCTCATAAGTGCTTGATTTTGCAGAAGTTTGTGAGTCTCCAGGAGTTTTAGTCATAGCATGGTCTACCTCGTACACAGTAGCTTCAATCTTACCTTTCTCATTGTTAGATGATAACTGTTTACCACTGTAAGTAGGAGCTGCTCCACCACCTTGAACCGATTCTAACTCTTCTTTAGGATCAAACATGTCTTCTAACATCTTAACAATGCCATCAACTTCATTTTCAGGCTTGGCATCACCAGGGAAATACAATTTGTTCTCCGTAATGTAATCTTCTAGTGATACATAGTCTTCATCATCTTCTTTCTGAGTAGCATACTTATCATTGTATTCAGCATTAATGATCTGAGTCCAGATAGCCTTAATCTTTTCTTTAACTCTGTCAATCTCTAAAGAGCTTCCAGCAGAGTTTTCACAGGTAGAGTCTTCTAATATATCAAACATAATTCTTTCCGTTTGTTCCGTGTCGTTTGTTCTCTCTCATATTCCAACGGTGAGTGTCAGCAGCGAAAGAGCTGTAGTCTTCACCATATTGGAAATTAGTACAGAATGTTTGTTCGTAGTAAGAAGGTTCTCCGCAGTCTGGACAGACTTGTGGTTCTTCACGTCTACTGTAAGAAACTATATTATCTTCAGTATGGTTATTTTTACATTTGTAAGCAAATAATGGCATAACTAATCCTAATTAATTCAGAATAGCCCTCTCGCCAAGACAAGGGCTACGCTTAACTAACTATATTAAGAGCCTGGAACTACGAACGCTACACCAGCATCGTCACGCAATTCAGCAACACCATAAATAGTATCAGCAGTAAACAAGTCACCTAAGTATTCTTGTTTGTACTGAGTCTGTGAACGCACGCCAACCTGCTCTGCAAGAACTAGAGCGTCTTTGTGGATCAAAGTACCAACACGATCAGTACCAACTGTAGGACAGTTAGATGTAACGAAAACGTCAACACCGTAAATCTGTCCAATCTTACCAGTCTTAATCGCATCACCGTTACCAATGAACTGTTGCTCAGTGAAACGTGAGATACCTAACAAGTCGTTAGCAGCGATTGGAGGCATAACTAAACAACGATTGTCCATAGGAACATCAGCGTTATCAAGTTTAAGAATCATCGCTCTAATACCAGCATCAGTAATGTCAGAAGCGTTAGAAGAATTACCAGTGTATAACGATGAACCGTTACCAGCAATTACAGCTTTCTCCCATGCCGCAGCACCTGTACCACCTACTGTACCAGCTTGAAAACCCTCAACTAATGCGAATAAGCTATCGTCAACTTGGTTAGCAAGAGCATAACCAGCGTCATCAGTATAGAATTTACGCATAGATGATAATGCTTGAACTTCAGCAATATCTTCAATTAACTTCGAATATTCGTAGTGCTTGTTAATGCTAACCTGAACAACGCCTGCTGTATCAGCAATCATTGTAACCTGTGAATTAGCAGCCTTTACAGACGCTGAACCACGAGCAGGTTTTGGAATATTAATCGTGTCACCCTTCTTACCTTTGTGTGACATTTTTGTAACTAAGTTAGCTAAAACTAAGTTTTGTTTGTACGCACCAATAACTTCATCCGACCATAGAGCAGGGATGAAATTAGCTGATGTTGTAATCGTACTATGGTTAGTACCTAAACCCATCTTATTTCTCCTTATTGAGTATTATTTAACGCGCCCTTCCTGATATGCAATAGTTATCTCATCTGATAAATCTGCATACCTCTTAGGGTCGCTCACTTGTAGGTTGATTAAATCACTCCTACGATACATCTTCTTACCACCAACAGCGTCTCCTGAAGAGCGAGTCTCTGAACTGGTTTGTCGCATTGCCTTTTGTCTCTTAGCTTTTTCTGATTTATTTACTGCTTGCGTCTTATCGATCATTGAAATTTGCTTCCAAGTACCTAATAATTCATTTGCAGCGCTATAATCGTAATTAGCATCGGCTCTACGGAACAGCTCGGTACGAATACCACTCTCTCCTACCCACTTTTGAAAGCCATTATCACCAATAACATCCATAAAATCAGGATGAGTTGCTTCTAACTGTGATAAGTTAGCCTGTTGAGCTGACTTAACATTACCTTCTCTAGCTTTGACAATCTCTGGATGATTTTCTATCGCTGAGTTTACTGCTTTCGCAGGGTCATCGTAAAAATTATCCTCAAAACTGACAGTCTCTTCTGCTGGTTTAGCAGCTTGACTCGCTTGTGACTGTGTCATAAGTTGTTCGATTAACCTTCGTTGCTCTCCAACTGTCTGACCTTGTGAACCTAATACCTTTTCGGCATTTTGGTGCATCCCAATCACATCCTCTAATGACTTCCCAGCATACTTCTCAGGAGCTTCGTAAGTTGATTCCGCTTGAATTTCTTCTTGCTGAACCTCTTGTGAAACCTCTTGAGTTTCTGTTACCTGTTCGCCTACACCTTCGGGTGCTACATCTACTACTATACTCATACCTTGGTCTCCGTCCTCTTCAGGATTATGAAGTTTGATTAATGTGGAGTCGTTCCCGATTGTTCCACGGCTATTGTAGTTGCAGATTCCAAACTAAGTAAATAGCCTAGTACCTTCAACTGACCCTTGGCATCCCAAAGAGCCTGCTCATTGTTGATAGTCTCAATGTCTCGAGTATTATCTTCAATGGTTTCTAGTTCTTGCATTAGGTCTAGCCAACCTTCCGCTTCGAATAATTCTGTTCTATCTTTTAAGAATTGTTCATCTGACTTCATTGAACAAACCTATTAATTTCTGTTTCTTGTGCAATCTTTCTGGCATTTGCCATATTCAAAGCGGTCTCAGACCTTAGATGATCGACTTCAGGATATGTTCTCTCTGTATCCATGTTCTTACTAGCAATATCAGCCTTAGTCTTCTCTAATGAGATAGCATCTTTCTGTAGTTTGAGTACCTTGTCTTGAATATCAATCTGATTAGGCTGTAAGTTAGCCGCTTCAGCCTGCCATTTAACAGCTTTAGCTTTTTCTTCTTCAGCCATGGCAAGAGTTTTCTGAATATCTGCTTGAGCTTGCTGCATTTGTAACTGCATACCCATTTGTTGTTGTTGTTGTTGCTCAGGATTAGGTTGATTACCTTGTGTAAGTTGCTGAACAATCTGATCTCTGTTGTGCATTGATGAGTTTTGTATCATTGACAACAAAATAACATCGAAAGCAGGTGAATCTTTAGGTACTGCCTGAAGCATTTGCACCATTTGGGTCATCTCTAGCTCTTTAGCCATGATTCCCATAGTTGAGTATGGTACAAACTTGTAGTCAGCTACTGGATAACGATCAACATCAAACTGAATCTTTCTCCACATCGACTTATTGATCATTGGGATCAGGAAAGTGTTCTGGAAGTTCATCAAAGTACGCTTTTGACGCTTAATTGATGCAGATTGAGTCATTGACATACCAGAAGAGGTTGCTCTTTCGGCAGAACCAACATCAGCAGAGCCAGTTCCCATTTGTATCATGTTTTGTAATGAGGCGACCTGGGTATAAGTATTTTGGTCTGTAGTTCCCAAAGTCAGAGGCATGATAGCTTGTCTTGGATCACCATTCGTTAGTATAGTCTTACCTGGTCGAACCTCAAACTTTACACCCCTTGGTAATCTGGTCGCATCTGCTGCCATCATAGGAGTGGTCGTTAGGGCAAGAGAGTCGATTCTAGCTCGCATCTCTGTATCAAGTGCTTTTTGAGGGTTGTAACCCTTCTCACAAACACCTCTGCCCCAGAATTTATTAGGAACAATGTCATGCTGGTAGACAATGAAAGGTCTATCCTTCATCATAAACGCATTTTCTTCAGCTCTAAGGATATATTCGTCATTAACAATCGTTACAACTGCTTCAACTAGCTCATCTTTAGCTTTATTAGTGTACTCAAAGTCGTCTTGGTCTTTTGATTTAGTTAAAAATCTCTTAGGCACTAAACCCCAATACTCGGTAATCTTAACCGAATCGCCTTCGTCAGCTTGCTTAACTTCAGGGTCGAAGCCAAAGCGAACAGTGTCATAATCACCATCAAGGGGAACATCACGATAAATACCAGACTTAATACCAGACACAACATGATGTCTCGGCTTAATAACTTCATGCGCACAACCAAGTGCTTCCTTGATAGAGTTAGCTGATGGATCAATTAAGAACTCCTTAGGAGAAATAGGTTCGATTTTAATGTCTATTGATGGAATTTCCTTCAATGTACGAGTTGTGGTCATCGTTCCTTCTACAGGTTCTTCCGATGGCACTCTTTCTATGTTCTGTTCAACAACAATCTTACCAATACCAGTACCGTAGATAGCAGCATTAAGGAATACCTCGCAGATAGCGTCTTTAGCACCAGTCTTTTCAAGGTCTTCTTGTAATAGGTTACGAATGTACTCAACATCTGAAGGATCTGTGTCCAACATATCGTCTTGAATGTCAAACCACTTGCCACGACCGAACGTAGCTTCTTCTAATTCAGCAACTGATGCCTCGACCGCTTGTTGTAACGCAGGAGATATGATTCTTGACTTCTCTGAAGAGCGTAATCTGTCTGAACCAACCCAGATACCACGCCAAAGTCGGTAATATTCATCCCACTTATCAACATAGTTCATATCACGATGATCACGCCATCCTTCTAGTCTATATGTAAGCCAAGATGCTAGAGCTTTATACTGAGTTTCTTTCTGATCGAACATAAGTGTTTGATTTCTCTAGGAATTTAGGCGTAATATATCATAAACGCAATTAAAAAGGAGACTTTCTGCATATTTAATATCCTGCGACCTCATCTTCAGGCTGCCAATCGTCTTCAAGCTCGATTGTGTGGGCGAAATCAGCAACAGACACTTGATCAATGTACGCAAGAGCGTCTAACATATCATCATGTGATAATCTATTAGGGAAATCAACCATCTGAGAGATAAACGGTCGCCAATCTCTATCTTCATTGAACGATATTTGACCATGTTCCATTCTACCTTGTAAAGACCATACAATTCTGTCAGCCTTTTTCTTACCACCATGTCTCATTTCAATAATCGATACATATTGACCTTGTGTTCGCATCTCATCCTCTAAATAAGGCAAGATAGCGTTCTTCAGCGCACCAGTTTCAATACCAACAGTCGAAGATTCAACAATTACCGCAGATGTAAGTATCTTTTTAGCTGTTTCTTTAATATTCCATCGTCCATGTAGTATATCTTTAACCCACCACTTGTCTCTATCTATCTTAACAATAGCAATAGCGGTTTCATCAAGTCTTGATCGTTTCAAATTACGTTCTTTTTCTACAGACTCAAAACCAGCAGGATCAATAGCGATAACATAAGAGCCTTCTTCAGGTTCTTCTGCTGTTTTAAACCATTCCTCTTTAAATACACCACCAGAGAAGGTTTCAAAGGATGCTTCAAACTCTTGACGAAATGACATAGACGACATAGAGTCTCTTGCAGCTTCAATTTCATCATCAGGAATAAACGGATTATCAGTTGAGTTAAACTGGAAAGCTTCCCAGTCATCTAGCTTTAAAGCATCTTGATAAACGTCATAAAAGTGATTCTTACCTGCTGGAGTACCGATAAACAACGCTCCACCACGTACGTCCGCAAGAGTAGGTCTAATAATCTGTTCCCACACCTGAGGTTTCATACTTGCATACTCATCTAGTACAACATAAGCCAAACCAACACCACGCAATGTATCAGGTCTATCAGATCCTTTCAAATATATCTTCCGCCCATTTATAAGAGTTAATACAGCGGTGTTTTCATGAGCTGCAACGATTAAATCTTCACCTAGCTCTTTTAGCATAGACCACATAATGTCTTTTGCTTGTTGAAACGTAGGACCGATATAAAACACGTCTTTTGAGTCAGACTGTAGAGCTTTAATTAACAATATCCAAGCAGCAAGCCTAGACTTACCGAATCTACGTCCAGCAGCCACAGCTTTAAATCTAGCAGTTGAATTAAATATCTCTAATTGAGCAGGATGTAAATCTACATTTAACTCTGGCATTATACGTAACCCCTTGATTTAACTACAATTTTAATCATTCTATAACCTCACCAACTGCAATAATTATCTCATCGTCAGTCTTAGTTTTAGGATTAACAAGTTTAGCAGGGTCAGAATTAGCTATCTTTTCTTTTATATCAGAAGAAGCACCAACATTAATAACAATGTTAGCATCAGTCTTAGTACGGTTTGGATCAACTGCCTTATGAACAGGTAATATTCTATCAATACACATCTTCAAACAATGTACATCACCTTCCATAGCCATATCAATTACTTTCTGAACTACCTCAACACCTCTATCAGACATCATAGCTCGTGCTAACAAAGTATTCTTATTCACAGAGCCTTTAGGTCTCCCTTTAGGATTTAACACAACACCCTTAACCAAGGCAGGATTACCAAGGTTACCAGCACGTCCATCTTTCTTTCTCTTTCTTGAGTCTTTATATATTTCACCCATTTAATTATCTCCATAAGAAGGTTAAAGTAGCAATAGTATATATTACTTTATTAAAACAAACAAACTATATCGTAACTTGACAATATAGTTTTTATCAGCTAAAATCTTACATAACTCTTTCATAAACATTATAGCCAACACAGAGTTACTGCAGATAGCCCATCTAAACAAGAGCTTTTCCCCTAGATTTGGAAAAGTCGAAACTTCGTTTCTTGTGATTTGGGTATAGTAACATTCATCTTCGCGTCGGCATTGAGCCTCCCTCCCTGCATACATAAAGCACTCATAGAATAAGTCATTTAGTATAGTTTAAAGGCTTGAATATGCTTATACAGCAAGGTTTACAGTTAATTGATAGTAGTATCAAGGTAAATATAAATATTAACAGGGTTGTGGTATTTTAGCCATTACATTAACCATTCAAAACAATAACAGCTACTGTATTAAACTATTAAAAACTCTCTATCCCTGTGCGGATTATTAACACCTAACACTTGAAACACTTCGACAAGTTATTTAGCAGCACGATCGATACTATATTTTTATAGCTTCCGAACCACTAATCTTTGAACGTAAAAAAACCAGTGATTAAACTGGCTTTAGTATCTTACTTGGTGGATTATCTTTACATAAACAATTGATATATTGTTAATGCGTAAACTGTAATTATTGTTATGCTAAACAGTATCAATGTATTAATTATTATATTCATGTTGTTTATCCCTTTGTTTTAAAGTTGTTAATTAAAATAGCATTAAAAAAGTTGAATCTACCGTTTAATAATTCAATCGGTGGATTATCACCAAACGATTCTATTCTTTTAGTCAATGCCTTGTATATTTTTGCTTGATTCTTTGTCATTTTATCCCCTTTGTTTTATTGATCGTCAAAAGCATCAAACCATTGACCATGTTTTTTAGTATATGCCAGTTTCTTTGCACTTTTGCAAGTGCTGCTTGATGTTTCTGGATCGCTGCACCATGCCATGGCTTGATCGCTATTCAAGTTTCTTTTTATGGTTATGCTTTTATTAAAATCATTAAAAAACATTCTTATAATTTTATATTTATTCATGATTAACCCTCCAAAGTGTATAAGTGTTTTTCTTTGTTAAATTCAGCATCAACGTATATGTCCTGCCAAAAACCTTGTATAGTTTCTTTATTAGTTTCAGTTAAATAATCAGTATAGTAAGTCATAAACACTGCCTTATTATCAGTAACATTATTAAAACCAACGTAAAAAGAATTAAACCCGTCATAACTTTGTGAATTTTCGTTTACATATTCTACAAAATCAATGTCATGCTTTAATTCATTAATTAAATTATCAACATCAACAGTTTTTATTGATGCAATTATTTTGTCAGTTTCATAATTATAATAACTTGGTGAATCTATACCTTTATACTCTAAAGCTAAATGGTGAAACTCATTGCTAAACAATTCAAGCCATTCAGAACCAAAATTATATTCCATAGCTTTAAAGTCAACATTATCAATGTCTGACTCATTAACACTGTCAATATCATCAGCATCAAAATAATTAGCTACTGAGCTATCAATCATAATGTTATTATGGGATTCATAAAACCCGCCAAAATTAATATTAAACTCTATTGTTTTAGTTTCTTTTACGTTATTCATTTTATCCCCTTGGTGAATTGATTATATTTATCAGCATTTATATATTGTAGAATTTCTAAAAGGTATTTTTTAAATTCACTAACACTTAAACCAGAACCAGAACCATCATTAAAATCACCAGCCTTTATAAATTGAATCCAAGTGCCAAATGCTTTATATTGAATATCAACGCCATTCACTGATTCAGTAAGAAAAACCCATTCATTTTTATTAGATAACCTTTCACCGTTTGCAAGTTTTATAAAATCTTTAGTATTCATTTTTATCACCTTTTTAGTTATAAGCTTTATTGCTTGTGATTAATTATAGGCTTATTTAAGCCTTTGTCAATACTTATTTATTAATTAATTATATTCTTTTTATACGCCTATTGTTTAGGGTAAAAAGTTAATAATAATATTTTTCTGATATATGGATTAATGCTATATATCGCAATAGGTATTGAACGCCCTATACTATAAGGCTTATAGACTATATGAGCTAATGAGAATTATTTCAGGGTGATATATCCTATAACTATCAATGACTTATGACTCTTAATGAGCTTATCGCTAAAATAACTATTGACTTCTATAATGAACTATGGATAATGAACCACAGATTAAGCAATAATGCTTGGTCGTTAATGAGGTTCTAATATGGATTACATGGAACTAATAACTGGGCTGCTGATATTAATTATGGCATTTCAACTAACAAAACTAAAAGGATAAATACTATGCTAAATAAAGTAGATTTAAGACGTGCTTGGCACAAACTAACAACTGTTCAAGCTATCAATGACCGTGTAACTCTAAAGAGCGGCAAGCCATTACACAGAACCATGTTCAACGTGTTGGCTTTAATTGCTCACCATGATGGTATTACTATTCAAGGGATAGTGTTGCACCCTTACTTCTTTATGACCAGCCTATCAACTATCAAGCGATCAGTTACGCTTCTAATACAAGAGGGGTTGATTACCAGCACCAGTTCTAATGAAGATAAACGTGAGAACCTATTATCAATCGTGGAGAAATACTAATGAGTCAGATAATAAAAGCACGTAATTATGCTAACGATTTAATACTAAAAAACCATAACCTTGCATCGAACATCAACGAAGCTTTTGACCTAATGATGAATGAGATTGAAGATGGTGAGTCAGAAGATAATGAGGTTGAACACTTTTATTCTCGAATACAGGAGCTAACATCATGAATGTATTAAGTTTATTTGATGGCATGAGTTGTGGTCGGTTGGCTTTAGATGAAGCTGGTATTGAGGTAGATAACTATTATGCAGCTGAGATTGATAAGTACGCAATCCAAGTAGCTAAGAGCAACTATCCCGACACTATTCATTTGGGCGATGTAACTGAGTTATCTGCCACAGACTTACCAAATATTGATTTGTTAATAGGTGGTTCGCCTTGCCAAGGATTTAGTTTTGCTGGTAAACAATTAAACTTTGATGACCCACGTTCTGCATTATTCTTTGAGTTTGTTCGATTGCTTAAAGAGATTAATCCTAAGTATTTTATGCTTGAGAATGTACGAATGAAACAAGAGTTTCAAGATGTTATATCTGAACATTTAGGTGTTAAACCCATAATGATTAATTCAGCATTAATGTCTGCTCAGAATAGAGTGAGATTGTACTGGACTAATATTCCAAATGTTGCCCAACCAGAAGACAAAGGTGTTGTGTTGAAAGATATTATTGATGATTTAAGCGGTGATAGACCTTGTGAACTGAAAGAGTTCAAGCAAGAATCAATATGCCATCATGCGGCAACCGCAACAGACATCAGAGGTAATGAGTCAATCAAACGTGTTTATGCTGATAGTGGTAAATCACCAACGCTTACAACAATGGGTGGTGGTCATAGAGAGCCAAAGATATTAGTTAATGAGAGTGCTACAAAAAAAGATAAGGCATACGCATTAACCCATTCTTACAGTGGTGCTGTTGCTTGGAACTCTATTGAAAGAAAGCAAAGAACAATGATCCCTGTTGAGGAGTCTGACCAAACCGACCCTAATATTTACAACGGTGTTAAGTATCGAAAACTAACGCCACTCGAATGTGAACGCTTACAGACTGTGCCAGACAACTACACCTTAATACAAGATGAAGATGAAAAGCAGTTGGTATCAAACTCACAAAGATATAAGATGCTTGGCAACGGGTGGACAGTTGATGTTATCGCCCACATATTTAAAAACATAAAGGAAGAAAAGAAAATGAACTATCTAACTAAAAGTGAAACTGAAGTTTATGACATGGTTAAAGATGGCGTTGACAAGTTGAAAGATGAAATTAACAAACAGACTATCTTAAAGAATCAGGCATTGATTGAGATTATTAATCTAAAAGCTAAACTAACAGAAATAAGCAACAATAAACTACACTTAGTAAATAGATAGTGTATCATTAATACTCAACTAAAACAAAAACGGAGATAAATATGGACTACCAAAGAACGCAAGATATACAAGAACAAGATGGCTTCACTACACAGCACCA
>Ga0222683_1000427_pt1 | contig 14548 bp, 14 predicted proteins | sample AntAcemetage1073_FD_179841 | JGI IMG/M metagenome (GOLD analysis project Ga0222683, IMG submission 179841) | Saline water microbial communities from Ace Lake, Antarctica - #1073 | ecosystem: Environmental > Aquatic > Non-marine Saline and Alkaline > Saline | place: Antarctica: Ace Lake... | reverse complement strand
AACGTATATGCCGTATCATTATCTGTTGCACCATCATTATCACACACTATAAGAGTCAACTTTGGAGTAATTTTAATGCTAATACTTATATAGGCAAACATATTTATTATTACATCTATAAAATCTGATTTAATTGATGGGGGGAAAGATATGACAAAAAAGAAAAAAAATAGTAAGTTTGTTATAGCTATATTTGTAGCCGTTATTTTAGTGCTGGTTGGAGTCATTGGTTACATCTATATAATTATCAATGAGAGTGAAAAGAAACCTGAGGGGGGACAGGAAGTTAAAACAATTGATGATCGCATAAGTCCTTTAGAAAATCAAGGCTTGTTTCTAGAGATAAATAGAATAAGACATAGAGGGCTTTTAGAAAAGCTTCTTACTCCTTTTAGTACAAATTGGAAAAATAAGCCAAGCTTCTTTTATATTGCCAAGCTAGATCATGTTGAGTATGTAAGCAAAAATGTAGAAGCACTTGGATCTGCTAGTGAACTCTTGTTTAACACTTGGGACTCAATGTTTCAAGAACAAAAAATTGAGATGAATGTAGAAGAAGAAAATGAAACATCCGATGTAACAATCACTTTAATGGAGCGGGTTAATTCGGGATTACTGGGATTAAAAACTCAAGATGTTGAACGTGATAAAATAAAATTGAAGTTTAATTATCGCACTGGCAGATGGACTGGTGATGACGAATTCGGTGATTATGACGGGTTCGGTCATTATTTAGGAGATACTTTTGAAGTCTGGTTCAATATATATCAACCAGATTATGATACTGACCAGATACCATATTGGACCGAGGTGAATATTCTAGGAACAGATCCAAAAATTGATGATACCGACCGGGACCCTGACAAGGATGGATGCTCAACTTATTGGGAATGGCGTTGGGGGTATGACCCGCATTCTTGGGATAATCATGAGGTTCTTGACCCTGATTTCGATGGGATTGAAAACGTGGAAGAGTATCAAATGTCTAAGTACTTCTCAAACCCATATCACCAAGATGTTTACGTAGAAGTTGACAATATGGAAGCGACAAGTTTTTTGGATAAAAAACACTATCTATGGGAAGAGTCGATACAAGCTGTTACTGAACGTTTTAGTGAACATAATATTAACATTTATTTTGACCAAGGGTGGCCAGGAACCCCTGATAATGCAGGCGGGAGCATATTACCTCACTATGAGACAGTTTCTCAGGACTCAGGTATGGCACTTCAATTCTACAGGCATTATTTCCCAGATGAACGTAAGGGAATCTTTCATTATGAAATGATCGTCCATGGTGGCGGTTATTCCCATCCTGCAGAGGACAACAAGGTAGATATGAGTATTATGGGGTACAATTGGAAACAAATGTTAAATCCTTTAAAGAATCCAAATACTGTTCCGACTCCACGTGCATGGCGTGTCCATTTGGCTGCGGGTACAATGCATGAACTAGGTCACACACTTGGGATTGAACCATGGACCGTAGAAGGTTGCGACAACCATTCATCCCTTGTATTATGGTTTACTAAGGACTGGAGAGAATATCGAAATACTTGGGGGAATTATTACAGTGTGATGAACTATTATTGGATAGTTAAGAATGACCCTTTGAAAAAATTATGTGATTATTCTGATGGCAGTAACGCCGATACAGGTTACGATATAAATGATTGGATACACCTTTATCTTCCAACTTTTCAGACAGATTTAATATGTGTAGAAGATCCAACAGCTAATCCTCCTTGTTATGATCTTCTAACATATGAACTTACTAAAGTTGAAGAACTTGAATTTAACATGGAAGACTGGGGGTATTCAGGTAATTTAACAGATCAGTTCAATCGAACATATGGTGTTTCCTCGCTTATACAACCTGTAGATGTTAAATATAGAGTTTATGTAAATATTAATGATATATCTAATAACATGAAAAAAGTAAGGGTTTATGGTATGCCAGATGTTTATCCAACTGAGGCAGAATATTTGTTAATAAAGGAGGGTTTTGTCAAAAGTTCTGAGGGTTTACAGTTTTACTCTCAGCAAGATTTAATCGATGATGCTTTTAATATGTTAGAAGAACAAGAATAAAAACCTGTGTGATTTGTTCCAGAAAACAAGCCCAGTCTTGTTTGGTTTTTCTTTTGGTTTTTTCCGAACATCTTCAAGAATTTTAAATAGTATAAAGGATGATACAGAAAATTAGTGAGCGAACAATGAAATTAAAATATATTGTCTCAATTCTAGCTGCATTCATTGTCATATCTACAGCTGTTTTTGTAGCACTACTTCAGAACCAATCTGGTTCAGATATCATCAATGAAGATGTAACATCGGATGATGACGAGCTAACTCCAGTCGGCGGTCTTCCTTTTCATGATGCCGTTAATGCGTTTGCATTTGATATTTTTAGAGAAGTGCATGAAGGAAATGAAGGTAATCTGTTTATCTCGCCCTACAGTATTTTCACTGCTCTTGCTATGACCTATGAGGGTGCCAGAGGTGAGACAGCTGATGAAATGGCAACTGTGCTCAGTGTTGAACAGGATAACGAATCCTTTCACACCTATATGAAAAACCTCTATGAAGTGCTCAATACAAAAAACGAAGAGTATAATATTAGCACCGCGAATGCGTTATGGGTAAAAGAAAATCTTCAGTTGCTTGAAGTGTATCTTAACGTTATTCGAGAGTATTATGGTGGAGATGCCACCGAGGTTGATTATTCAAATCCTACTGAAGCCGCAGCGATTATCAATCAATGGGTAGAAAACCAGACGAATGGGTTAATAAAGGATCTCATAACAGCAGATGCGATAAATCCTCTTACAGCGTTGATATTAACTAACGCTATCTATTTCAAAGGCATCTGGAAAACCCAGTTTGACCCTGTGAATACGACCAATCGAACGTTTGAAATTTCAGCAGAAACATCTGTTGAGACTCCAACAATGAGCCTCATAGACACCGAGGATGTTTTTAACTATGCTGAGACTGATGATATACAGATTTTAGAACTGCCTTATACAGGTAATGATATATCCATGATTATTCTACTTCCTAAGAATAATGATTTATCATCTACTATCGATACAATTGATAGTGACATGTTATCAGAATGGACTGGATCCATGGTTGAAACAAAGGTGAATATTTATCTCCCTAAGTTCAAAGTTGAAACCTTGTACACTTTGAAAAATTATCTTATTGAGCTTGGAATGAATATCCCATTTATCTCATCTGCAGATTTCTCAGGCATCACAGGTGGAAAGGATTTGTTTATCAGTCAGGTTATACATAAAGCGTTTATAGATGTCAATGAAGAAGGGACAGAAGCGGCAGCTGCAACCGCAGTCATTATGGAATTAACTTCGAATGGTGGTTCATCAAGGATTGTTTTTAATTGTAATCATCCTTTTATTTATCTCATTCAACATAAACAAACAGAGACAATACTCTTCATGGGTAGTATCAGTAATCCATTATCGTAAAACACATTTTTTTCTCCTTTTTTGAGCGATGTTACAGGCATGAATCGATAGGTGGAATAGAAAAAATTGCTGATTTAAATGGAACAGGTATAGCAAGTGAAAAAGGGGGCTGAAGCCCCCTTATAATCCCTGTTCCGCCTTCGCCTCCTCGTCAAGCCCTTACACGCCCCTTCAGGGCTACGGGCATGCCTTCCCAGCCCGCACATCCATATCTGAGATGACAGATATTCTTCCAGGTTTTTCCTGCTTCCCTGAAACTTATACTTTGCCCCGCATTCGCATTCAAGCATAAACTCCTTCTTCAAAGAATCGTCTGAAGGTAATTGGACGAATGGCACTAAATCAGATGACAGTGAGTGGATTGCAAACCTAATGGGCACCCATTTATGAATCGGATGTAAATTTGGTTTTTTAAATTTGAAATATAATTTTATATGGGGTGATTGAAATTAAGTTAAAATCATTAGGATACACAATGGATATAGTTGGTACAGGTGGATCGACACCATCCGTTTTCATAAACCCGATTATGAAGAGAAATCTAAGATCAAATAAAGAAACAGGACATAGAAGATTTTATATGAATGAGAATGGGCTGAAAAAGTTTCAAGAGTTCATACTTGAAAAATGGAAAAACAATCTTAATGAAAAATAGTGATATAGTAACTGTTCTATTCTATTGTATATGGTGTGTTAAGCATGAATCAAATAATAATGTACCCAATAGGGGTAATCCACTCGCCCTACAAAGAAGGTAAAGATATTCCTATACAGGGGAGATTTAAGGATGATGTAGAGGCTTGGGTAGAACTGAATGATGAATATGCGAAAGGGTTAAACGATTTGGAGAACTTCAGCCATTGCATACTTCTTTACTATTTTCACAAATCCCATAAAGAGAATATTGAAGGAAAACCTTTTCTTGAGGAGGATAAACACGGCATATTTGCAATCAGGAGTCCCCACAGGCCTAACCATATAGGGGTTTCTATTGTGAAAATCAAGAGCATAAAGGGAAATAAATTGTATTTTACTGAGGTAGATATGTTCGATGGAACGCCTCTTCTTGATATAAAGCCCTATGTTAAACATTTTGACAGCCGAGAGTATGCTGTTTCCGGCTGGTTGGATAAACACTTTAAGAGCGGAAAAATTCCAGATAGAACCATCATCAAATGACGAATGCCCAGTGTTAAAAATGAAACAGAAAACAATCGATTTGCCTATGTGGATTTACATAATCATAGGTCTGGCATCAGTTCCGTTCTTGGCGCATTTGATTTTGGTCTAAATAGTTTTAAAAATAGAGTTAAAGTAATAAGACAAGTTGGATATACATTCAAATTGAAATGATACGCGACATTAATGTCGGATATAAACAAGTTATACGCCATTTCGAATGTGTATCTTAGTTTTTTAATTATAGAGGGTGCAAAACATGAGCGAGCTAAGAAGGAAGGTAAGCATTGGGGTAGACCGAAAGGCAAAAAAGATTCGAGACCAAGATGTAAATCAGGTTATTATCAGCGGTGGTCAAAACAGGGTAAAAAAGTGACCCCCTGAAAATCGGCTGTTCTGTTAACTAATAAAAAGTCTGGATTTTTCATAGTAAAAAAGAGGTCTATTTTCCAATCATGGTAACCATTCCCTTCATAATCAGCAAGTAATAATGTTACAAATGGTATAGGATATAAAAGGAGAAAAAGAGATTTGTTTTTATTTCGAATCAGGTTTTCTCCTTTTTATTATCATATTTACTATTGCAGTAATGAAAAAAACAAGACCAAACCATACATGCAGATGCACAATTAATTGATGTGTTGGTTCCGAACCAAGTATATAAGTGATAAATAGTGGTATGGTCGTCAATAAGGTCACTATGAAAGTTATCATTCTTACACTTGAGATTAATTTTAATATCATACTATATCAAGTTCAAGATTGTTTACTCCATTAAATATATTCCTTTTATCTAAAGATATAAAATATAAATTAGAGTATTTTGGTTGATTCAGTTGGTCTGGGAACTTTAACAACCAGTACTCTAAGGATTTCATCACTCTCATTGTACCAACAATGAACAATCTTTGCTGGACTTTCAATGAGAGTATCAGGACCTACTTCTTTTTTCTCATCCCCAATCTCAACAATACCTGTACCTTCAAGCACATAGAAAAACACATCAACAGGTGTTATATGCCGTTTTAAATATTCGCCAGGGTTCAATGTTATATGAACTGCTTGTCCATATTCAGTATCATAGATTTTTCTCGCATCAACATTATGAGGATTCTGAGAACTATCTATATCATCCACATTGATTATTTTCATTTTCAATTCCATCTTTTAATCAAGTAATCTTTGTTGACCAGTCACTTTCTGAATACCACTGATATTCTGAGATGCTTCCAAGCATCCAATATATTTACCATTTTTATCTCTGAGTGCATAGTACTCTATCATTACTTTCTGTTTTTCATCAAAATCAGGTAATTGAAGGTCAATCCAAAACCGTGCTTTATCTCTTGTACCCTCTTTCATCTCTGATATTATTGTTTCAACTTTATCCAGACTTTTTTCTGGATGACATTTTTTAACATTACGACCTACTACTGCTTCAGGTCTCTTGAATATCCTTGTTTCATGTTTGTTCCATGCAAGTACTTCATCGTTTGCATCTAATACACTAAATTCAAGTGGTATTGTCTCAAGAACTGCGCCTAATACATCTTTTGTTAATTCTCCAATCATTAAATCACACACAGGTTGGTAATATGAATTAATTTATCTATTTTTTCATGATAGTCATCAACATCATAATCAGCAAGTAATAATGCTACAAAAAGAAAAAATGCAGGGGAAGGGATTTGATCTCATGTTTACCGAAATATGAGTTCATATGATAATAGAAGATTCAAACCACCAATGACAAAGATCATATCGAAGCATCAAATGGACATTTTTTTCTTAAATGATTCAATGTATTAAATGTGCTTGTTCCCACATATTTTCAAATTTATTTCTTAGTTCAATTGCAAAATCCTTTTTCCATAGATATAACCCTGCAAGATTCTCATCAGGTTTTATTGGATTTTCTATACTTAAAAATATTTTCTCAGAGTCAATTATGGCAAATGGTTGCGATATTACCTCAGTATTTTTTATTGTAAAATTTTTATATGAAAGCATGTGTTGAAAAAAAGATTTTATCATACATTCATCATTCTTGTTGATTTGCCCAATAAGAAATTTAATTTTTACTCCTTTTTCAAGTAATTCCAGATATCTTGAGATATATTCCTCATCAATAATTAAAAATTCATTAATAATAGAAGGAGATGGGATATATACCAGTAATTCTTTTTTTGTCTCATTAAAAATTTTACTATGTAACCCGTGAATTGATTTTTTATCAAAATCTACATTAAGAATGACCGTCCAAAAAAGACTATCTTCTGGATGCTCATGGTGAATTTTATTTAATTCTCCCTCTACCTTTGATGCTTGTTCGATTAGATTCTGTAGGTTTTTTTCTTTTTCTGATATCAGATTTTTTAATCCAATTTTTGGTTCATTCGCCATAAACATTTTTGGTCGAGAATTCTGAATGGATATAAGTCCTCTTTTTTCAAGTGAATAGAGAACATCATATATTTTTCCGAAAGGAACGCCTGATTTTCGATAAGTATCCCTCGCGGTCATTATTCCACATGAGAGGAGAGTTAGATATGCCTTGATTTCTGAGTTTGTGAGGCCCATTTCTTGAAGGAATTCTTCCTTGATGTTTACCACCCCTTTTTGTGAATTAATGAGTATAAGATATATAAAATCTGCGGTTCAATATCACTAATTATAAATGTAAATAAGGTCATGGTGAGAAAAAAATGAAGACAATAAACTATGTAATACTAGCATTTTTAGTCATAGGTTTTTTATGGAATTCAGCCGTTTTTTCTACACAGGCAACTATTACTTCTCCGGATGTCCAACTTCTAAAATATGATCCGCTTCCTGCAGAGGCAGGAGCATACGTCAATGTATGGATAAAAATAGAAAATACCGGATCATCAAGTCTAAGAGATGTTATCTGTACCTTGGTTGAAGAATATCCTTTTTCCCTTGACCCTAATGAGAATGCAAAAAGAGATATAGGCACTCTCCCAAAGGATGATTGGTCTATTCTTCAGTATAAGGTACGAGTGGCAGATGATGCAGTCAGTGGATGGAATGAACTGGCTCTTAATTGTAGTACAAATCAAGGAAAAACGTCTAAGACATTTGAGATAAACATCAAATCAGGCTCAGCATTTGCCGTAGGTTCTATCACAGCAGATCCATCGAAAATGACATCAGATATGAAGGATGCCAAGCTTACTGTGGAAATCCAAAATGTTGGAGAAGCAGATGCTAAACTCATCACCGTTCAACTCAATCCACCTGTTGGCTTTACACCAAGTGAGAGTTATTCTGATAGGGTGAATCTCGGGACAATTGAAAGTGGTAGTAGTAAAAACGCAGTATTTTACCTTGACGTTGCTGAGAATGTGCTTCCCGGGGCACATAATGCGAGTATCACGATTCAATATGGTATAAATGGTAAGTATGTGTCAAAAGAACTCCCGCTTCAACTCTTTATAAAAAACTCTGCATTATTTAAAATAGAACAGGTACAAACAAATCCCACTCCTCTTGCCGTAGGATCAAAAGCGGAGGTTAAAGTGACACTAAAAAATATTGGATATGAAGAGGCAAAGAGTGTTTCTCTTCGGATCTACAAAAAATCTGATCAACCATTTGAAATTAATGATAACTATGATTATATCGGAAATCTACAACCGAATGAATCATCTATTGCCATTTTTCAAATGGATGTCAGTGATACCGCCGATATAAAAGACTATTTACTTGATGTTGAATTTCGTTATATTAACGGCGATGAAGTGAACCTTGTTGCAAAAACCATATCTGTGGAGGTGGGCACTGGAAAAGGACTAAACCTTCTCTTCTTCGTTGTACCTGTTATCGTTATCGGTATCATTGTGCCTTGTTACATATACTATAGGAGAGAAAAATCCTAATTATCTTTTTAGAACATTATTTTGACTATGATATGAAAATATGTGTGTAGATCAGTATGATATCAGATGAAAAAACGATCTGGCAAAAAATATTTGCAAAACTCGCAAGGATTCAATGTAAATACACAATACCAGTTTTCATAGTGTTTATCCTCTTCACCTCTCTTATGATTGTTGGTTTTTCAAATATTACACTGCAAACCGATATAAGTAAAGAACTCCCGCAGGAGTTGTTAGCTCCGCAAAAGGAATCTGATAATGAGCTTGGCGGCAATGAAGCATTGCTTATTCTTGTCTATATCGATAAAGAAAATACCTTTCAAAACAACATAGCAGATATCAGAGACTCTCAGGTTATTTGCAGTATCGCCGATTTACACGAGCGTTTAATGGATAATCCTCGAATTACTTCTGTCACCTCGATAGCTTCGATATTTACATCTATCGAAATTCCAGAGACAAAGGATGGCATCATATATATTCTTCAACAGGTGCCTCAATCCAACCAGTTCTTCAATAAGGATTATTCTGCAACAACTATGTATGTATATACTTCTGGTGTTGATAGCGATGAGAAGATTGAGCGCCTTGTTACTGATATTCAACAAGAGATCGATAGTGTAGAAAAACCTTCCGGGCTGAAAACGAGTGTGACTGGAGACGCACAGACAAGGAATGACCTTTGCCATTTAATGAGAGAGGACATGGTATTGACCATGATGATTGCGATTGTTCTTATTGTTCTATTCCTCATCTGTATTTTCCGAAATGCAACAAAGGTTCTCCTTACAATGCTCCCGTTGATATTTGCTCTTGTATGGATTTTTGGAACCATGGGTCTTTTAAATATGCCGATTTCAATAGTTACTATTGCAATTGGGGCGATGATCATTGGTCTTGGTGTGGAATACGGATTATTCTTGTTCCGGCGATATGCTGAAGAGCGTACAAGAGGCGTATCTGCTGAAGAAGCGGTATCTACTGCAGTCCCTATGATGGGACCTGCGATTTTTGGGTCGTCGACCACCACCATTGCAGGCTTTCTATCCCTCGTTTTGGCAACGATGCCTATGATACGAAGTCTCGGGTTTCTTCTTGCGCTTGGGATTCTCTATTCATTGATATCAACGTTATGTTTTGCGCCGGTACTGTATCTGCTTGTTGATAAAATCTCAAAAAGAATGAAAAGAAAAAAAGGAGAAAATGGGAGGCATACAGGATCCTCCGTCTCTCATCTCCAAAGAGTTATACTCGAAAAATATGCACATTTTATTGTAAAAAAACCAACGGCTGTGCTATTGGTTGTATTTCTCATCACGGGTTGTAGTTTAATTGGTATAGCAAATATACACTCAACAGGGATGAACTATGCAGATATGCTTCCTAGTAGTATGGAATCGGTTCAAGCCTTGGAGTTGTATCAGGAGGAATTTGGAGCGGATTCTTCAGTACTGTCGATTTCGCTCAGGGTAGACCCAAAGTATGGTTCCTCAAATGAAGTGAGAGATATCCGGGATCCTAGAGTTATCCTTTATCTAGATAGGTTAGAACAGCAAATAAAACAATTAGATGGCGTTGTCTCGGTGTACTCTCTTGCAGCTCTCTTGAAAGAAAACAATAATGGAAGTCTTCCACAGAACGGAGCGGAAATCATTCATCTTATGAAGACAGATATGCAAGTTACTACTACTTTACCATCTACTCTTGAGGTTCTTTCATCTGCAGCAGAAGGAATTGGAAAAATACAGCAAGGTATTCGCACCGATGAGTTACAACAAATGACTGCAGGGTTTGAACAACTTATTGATGGAGTAAACATCCTCAATACCAGCCTCCTCTTAGTAAGGAATGGTACTTACAGCGAAGCGGACGCATTAGGAAATATTTCTGCAGGGCTACAGGATATTACTGATGGATTGGAAACGATTAATTCTAATCTCCTCCTGATGCAATCCGGTTTGTCATCCCTTTCCTCGTTAGACATGTCTCAACTCACGTTCCTTATGGATTTACTTCAAACGGAAATCATGAGCTCTAGTGCGAATGCGACACAACAGACAACAATGCTGACATATTTAGGAGGAATACAACTCGGTGTGAACACATTAGTGAGTAGCATTGAGGAAAACGCTTCACTGATGGCTTATGGGCTTGGACTGATTTCTGAAAATATTACTGTGATTGCCGATGCATTAGACGAAATTCAGGGTGGAGGTACGCAGCTTCAAGATGTTTCCACACAATTGGGCGATGGACTGATAAACATATCTGGCGGCATCGGTGTAATAAAGTATGCATTAATTGAAATAAACACCAGCGCATCACAGTACGGATCTCAGTTCACGGCACTCGACGATTCTCTCGGAGAAATAAAAGATGCGCTCGATTATGTAATCCAATACGAAACAATATTCGGAGAACAAACGGATGCTTCCGATGAAATCCATAGCAATACTTTCGAACAATACATAAGTGATGATTATTGTTTAACAGTAATTCGAGTCCAACATGTACTAATGGATGAGAAACAATCTAATGATTTTATCAACAATGTTAATTCAATCGTGGATGAAAATGAACGACCAGTTGGCACTACAGTAAATATCTTCAGTTATAACATTTTTTTTAAAGAACTAGAGGAACAGATCATACCAATTATGTCAGGTACTGCCATAACTGCATTATTTGCTATATTAGTTATCGTGATCCTGCTCTTTTTTTCGATCCGATATGGTCTCATTTCTTTGCTGGCTATTGGTCTTGGTCTCGTATGGGCAGTTGGTATTCAATCGTTTGCTGGGATTGAGATGACCTTTATCACTTCTGCAGGGATTGCTATGATAATGGGGGTTGGAATCGATTTTGGCATACAGATAGTAACAAGATTTAGGGAAGAATTGAAGAAGCATGATCTTGAATATGCTCTCTCCGAAACCATGGTTCATATAATTGGTTCTATGACAATCACAACTTTTACAATACTTTTAGGTTTTAGAGCTATGACTATGGGGAGGATTATTTTTATTAGTGGTCTTGCGAATATGTTTAGTATTGGCGTTTTAACATGTTTTGCTGCTGCAATCACAATTATACCAACTGCCCTTGTATTTAATGAAAAATACAAAACTTAGGTGCTGTGTGGCATGATTCGGGAAAAAAGTCCTAGCTTCCGCTCATACTTCAATTTTTTGTTTTATTATGTGTAATCGCGTAATTGTTGATATGTCCAGAACTTTAATTTCGCTTCATGATACATATTCCGTTTCTTATTGCTCATGATCTCTTCTCCGAACATTCGTTTTACTGCAGAAAAGATCCCTTCACTAGCTGGCCAACGGTACCCATATCCTTTTTCCTTCGCCCACTGTTTATACTTCTTCTTTTTATAATTCCGAACCTCACGTGGTCTTGGTCCAACATTTTCAGCCCTTCCCTTCTCCCAACGTATGTGCTGTATCATTATCTGTTGCATCGTGATTATCACACACTATAACCTTCAGATCTTGCACCTCTAAAACAGAAAAAAGCAATATCCTATTTAAACAACTACTCAAAATCATTCAAAAAGAAGGTGCTTTATTCATGAACAACGAAATAGGCTCTAATCATCTCTTTTGCTAAAAATTATTTTTTTATGATGCAATTCGATTTGCTTTTCCGAATAAGGCATTGTCGATTGCGTTGAATGCTTTTCGTTCAATTCTAGTTGCATGGAGTTCCGAATCAAGTTCATTTGAAAACAAGATTACTGCAATGTCATCTTTGGGAATAATAGTGACAAGAATATGGACTCCGACATAGCCGCCACTATGACCGTATTCGCCTTTGCCGATTAATTTATTGGTGATTGTCCATCCTAATCCATAATTGTATTTGTCTTCTGGTGAGAAATGAGCAGTATGCATCATTTCAACTGTTGATTCTTCAAGTATGCGAACTCCATTCCACACTCCACCATTCATATGGGCAATAATAAAATGAGAGAATTCTTCAACTGTTGTTCTTAATGTTATGGCTGGATGGAGAACATAAATGCCATAATGTGGATGTCTAAAATAATGATTATCCTTGTATTCATAAGGTACAGCGATGTTTTCGATGTTATGATCGCTGAGTCTAAATCCTGAAGTTGGCATTTCTAATGGTTGGAAAATATGTTCTTTGCAGTATTCATTGAAATTTTGCCCTGAAAGGATTTCAACAAGATACCCAATAATTGAAAAACCAATATTTGCATAATAGTATTCTTCCCCCGGTTTAGCTGTTGACCAAGTTGATGAACTATAGGCACTTCCACCGGGAACTAAATAGTTTTCTAACCATGGGTCGGGGTATCCTTCAACATCTGGGTCTCCTGGTAAGTATGATAAACAAATCCAATGGAGGTTATCATCTGCAAGGCTCGATCGATGTGAAAGGATCATTTTAATGGTGATCGGGATGTCCGGATGATTTGGATTTCGTAATTCAAAAGGAAGATATTCATTAACATCATCATCTAGATCAAAAAGGCCTTGATCATAAAGTTGCATAAGCGCTGTTGCAGTGACTGTTTTTGAAACAGATGCTTGTAAATACAGGGTATCTGTGGTTGCTTGTTTTTGATTTTCAATGTCGTAATAGCCATATGCATTAGACCAAGCAACTTCATCGTCATGAATGATTGCAGCAGCAATTGATGGTTTATGCCCTATTTTCATCAATGTTTCGATGTATAGATCAAAAAAGAAATCTGTCAGTTGTTGGCTTTCATCATGACCAGACGGCATAGGAGTTGATGTTGTATTCCCAGTTGCTGGAAAGAAACCAATTCCCACAAGGAAGAGTATGACAAATATAGCAATGATTTGTTTTTTCATATAAGGGTGCCTTTAATGTTTTTTTGTATATATGATATATTTTTGAGGTTATATAAAATTAACCGATATACAGGTAGTTTTATAGGTATTTTTAATTCCAATAGGAAAATTATACCCATTGAAACAAAAACTCCTTTAAAAAATAAATAGGATTTTAATATAAAAGCCCTCGGGAAGAAGAAATGGGTATTTCAAAATAGAAATAAACGAAAACAATCATTTTGTTATTTCAACCAAATAGTGCAAGAAAAATTATAATCAACAATTTTTATAGATTTAATAATTGAATACTTTCAACGACCTTTACCAGGTGTATATAAACGGTAAATCCATTACAATTTTTGTTAGTATAAATACAATATTATAATTAAGCAGGCAGATCTAAAGTAATGGCCGCCAAAGTGTTATAGCACTTTGACAGCCTTGAGGTCGATAAAATGCTATCAACCCCGAGTGAGAATAAAGAAGCAAGTGGTTACAAATCTTTTTCCAGAGATCAACTCAAAGGGTTTGCTGCGCAGAACGAAAAATGAATTGATTAAGTTTGGATGCGTCACTAAACACTATGAGTGGTTGAAAATCACTGAAAAGGGTTTGGAGTACTATAATCGGTGTTCCAACGGGAGTAAAGGGTAAGATTTCGTTATATATATATAGGGGTATCTTACCCTCTACTTCTGTTAAAAGGCGGTATATAAAACGTGAAAAACGTCAAAAACACGCCATTATTGGGGTATTAATGGCAGGCGATGCCAAGTATGCAACACGAAAAACCGAAGTGTGGTTTTGATGGCAACAGCGAATCCAACGGCACTTTTTTATAATACTGGCACCTTATAATAAAATAGGGAGGCATATGTATAAGAAACCATTTGCATTGGGAGTTATTCTTCTTTTCTTACTTTCAAGTCTAATATCAGTAAGTTCTAGTTATGAGACAATAGATGAGGATGGAACCTTATCAGGTTATGTCACCGACTCGGCAATGAACCCGATAGAGGGAGCAAAAGTACGAGTATCATTTCATGAAACATACGAAGAGAACTACACTGATACTTCTGGATATTATCATGTTACCAATATTCCGATATGCTACTGTTTGAAAAACGCAACTGTTTCT
>Ga0222683_1000424_pt1 | contig 14645 bp, 13 predicted proteins | sample AntAcemetage1073_FD_179841 | JGI IMG/M metagenome (GOLD analysis project Ga0222683, IMG submission 179841) | Saline water microbial communities from Ace Lake, Antarctica - #1073 | ecosystem: Environmental > Aquatic > Non-marine Saline and Alkaline > Saline | place: Antarctica: Ace Lake... | reverse complement strand
GCTTTTTCTGATTGTCTAGTTGTTTTACGATTTTATCAAATGAGGATTTATCACATGGATAATCCTTGTTTTTACCTTTCAGTGAAGTAAGCCTTCTTAGCTTACCTACTTCTCTAGCTACTTCAAAAGGTATAGGTATATCTTCTCCAGTCCATGAAGGAGCATCACCTAGCTCCTTTGATTGAGAAACAAGTATCTCCTCTTCCTCTCTTTTTACAATTGTCCAGGGCATTCCATGCAGTATAAATTTAGCGCCTTCGAAACCATAATTTAAAACAAAGCTTTCATCTAATTTGCCGATCTTTTTTCTTGAACTTATGTCAACAGCCATGTATGTCTTTTCATCTGGAATCATTGAGATATTATCAAGAAAATAATGCCTTGAATTCCTGCGTTTGCAAATTAAATCTTCACCTTCCACCCAGATACTACGTTGACTCCTAAGCTGCTGAATGACTTTGTTAAAAATATCTTTTTTTAATGTATGGAACGGATAAGATCTTCTGAGTATTTCATATATTTTATCAGATGTTATTTTGCCATATTCCAGAGCAATGGAGATAATCTGATTAGTAAGCACAGATAATGGATTTTGCCTTACCTTAAAAACTTCCAACTCACCAGTTAGAGTTCTTCTAGCTATAACAAGACTCTCTGCTAAATCCTCTGGAGTGGTTGATAATATTACTCCTTTTGAAGTTCTGCCTATGCCATGTCCAGATCGTCCTATCCTCTGTACGATCCTTGTGACTTCTCTTGGTGAATTATACTGAATAACAAAATCTGTATTTCCAACATCTATGCCCAACTCTAGCGAGGATGTACAGACCAACGCCTTAAGTTTACCACTCTTGAAATCCTCCTCTGACTCTATCCTTGCATCCTTAGAAAGAGATCCATGATGAACACCTATTGCAATATCACTTTTCCATAGATTGAATCGCGATGCTAAAATCTCCGCGCCATCCCGAGTGTTTATGAAAAGAAGGGTTGAAACATGCTTGGCAATATACTCCTTACACCTTCTTAACGATGCAAAGGAAAGAGGCTCCATAGAAAGACGGTTTGCTTGAGCATAATCTTCTTTTTTTACTGAAGGGATTTCCACACTTATATCTACGTGCTTGGTGACATCAACTTCCAACACTGTCACATCGCGGAATTTCTGATTCTCAATGCCTCCAAGATAACATGCCACTTCATCAGGTGCACCAACAGTAGCCGAAAGGCCTATTCTTTGAAAGCCGTGATCTTTTTTGATGGTTAATTCATATAGTCTTTCAAGAGCAACAGCCAGCTGTGCGCCTCTTTCATCGTGGGCCAATTCATGAACCTCATCGACAATTGCCCACTGAACCTTATGAAGATGCTTTCTAAGTCGTTTTCCAGTAAATAGAATTTGTAGAGTCTCAGGTGTTGTAATAAGCATATCTGGCGGGTTTTTTGACTGGCGAGCACGTTCACTTTTTGACGTATCTCCATGTCTTACTGCTATATCAATTCCTAACGCATTGCCCCATTCAATAGTTCTACGAAGCATATCTCTGTTCAATGCTCGAAGGGGCGTAATGTAGAGTATCGATATGCCTTTAGCAATATCATCTTGCTCAAAACCATTTTCCTTCTTCTTTAAGAAATCATTAAAAATGGGTAAAAGCGCAGATTCCGTTTTTCCAAGTCCTGTAGGAGCAATTAGAAGAACGTTTTCACCGTTTAGTATATGAGGAATTGCTTTAATCTGAGGTTCAGTAGGTGCCTTGATATTTCTAGATATAAGTAATTTCTGTATTTTTGGATTTAATCTAGAAAAAACCGATTCCATTCTATCGAATGCAATATAATTCCATATTTATTATTTTCTTTTGAAACGACTGCTTTTTAAACTAAGTCATCGCACCAAAAAAGATAACTCCCATACCAAACCACACAATCGACAGTATATAGTATCCCGCACTGGTCACTCCAAATATAGCCCCTAGTCCAATAACAATTAAGGGCAATAGTACCATTAGAAATGCCAAAAGCATTTTTCTCATTTCTTGTGTTAGATTTAACTCCATGGGATATCATACCTCCAATCAATTTTCTTTTGTGTTAATAAGCATACATTATTTAAGCTTAACCTGATTTTATTGTATGTTTCTCACTTTTCCTAGAGAAGATCCATCCAATAGATAAACCTCTGCATTTTCTATATCCATTATTCTCCCAATTGGTCCTGTAACTCCCTCACGATTCGCTGCAATACCCCCACATAGTGGGTTAAAAGCAGGCATTACCAGTATCCTCACATCATTTGAATCCGGATATTTTTCCCGCAGTTTATCTTTGATAAAATTTCCTTTAAGCCAACAAGGTTCAAACATCTTATATCCAAGTCTATCCGTAAGCATTATTGTAGGATGTGTATGACCAATTATAATTTGTTCACATTGCATGACCTCGTTACTTGGCCACCTGTGACCATGCACAAAACCAACATTCTCAAAAACTACTCCATCAGAAGGATGAATAATTACACCATCCGGAGATATTTTTCTTATATTCCCATCATGGTTGCCTGGCACTATATGAACGGTTCCATACGACTGTATTGTTTCAAGGAGATTTTTTACATCTCTTCTTTCCTGTATCGTAGAGGAGGGTATATTGTGTTTTATATCACCCAGTAGCACTATTTCCCGTGGCCGGTACTTCTTACAAAGTGAAATTAGATGATTGGTTATATTGCTCGTCTGTGAGGAAGTGTTCAGGCCATATTCCCTCAATTCAGTTTCTATTCCGATGTGCAGATCTGCAATGATGAGTATTTTTTCACTGTCAATAAACAAGGCAGGTTCATTGGTAATTGGCCAGACGGCTAAAGATTTCATTATTTACCCCATTGGAAAAAAATTACTAGGATTTAGTATCATTAACCATTTCCTAGCCCAGTTTTTATCAGCATTTTTAACGCAATTGGAACAATAAAGTTTCTTATCATGTACATTAGTTGCATAAGCCGCACATTCGTATCTTTTACAGTTGGGATATTTATGTATTAGTTCATGGTCAAAAGCTTTACAACAAATTGTGCATATAGACATTTTTATTTTCCACCTTCAGCTTGTCAATTACTTAACTGACTTCTAAATCTTCTATATCATCCATATCTTCTATAATTTTACTATCCATTTCACTCAACGATACTTCATAACAAGGCTTACAATACTTTAATCTCTTGTAAACAAATAAGTTATTTAAATACCATGGTTGCCTCCTATTGTTAACAACAAAGTACACTTTAAAATCCTTTTGAATCAACTCCTAACTGTGGTGGAGCATCCTTTATATTATGGAAACGATGTTTTGAAAATTGAAATGAAAGGTGGTCAGATTAACTTTATCGCGAGAACAAGAACAGTCTGTTGTTCTGCAGCATATGGTCTAAAAACATGGGGAGAAAATCAACTACCAGATCTTTAGAATGATACTCAAGTCAGTAGCTCAGAAGGCTGGCATAGACAAACCCATCAACCCACATCATTTCAGACATTCAAGAGCAACATATCTTGCCAAAAAACTTACAGAAGCTCAACTATGCCAGTACATGGGTTGGATACAGAGCAGCAGAGAGGCGGCTACATATATTCATCTCAGCGGTAGAGATATGGATAAAGCAATTCTAACGCTCCATGGGCTTGCTGAAGAAGAGACTGAGGAAGAGCATTCAAAGAAATCAAATGCCCCCGGTGTGGCATTAAAAACGACCCCAGTGCAAAATTCTGCAGTGGATGCAGCCTTGGTCTGGATGAGAAAAGTCTCATGGATTATGATTTGCAGGAGGAGGAGGCAAAGCGGATTGGCTTGCATTCTATGGACATATTAAAAGATCCAAAGTTACGCACTATTTTTAATGAAATGCTTGCAGAAACACTGGAGAAATACATGAAAATCAATGAAAAAATGTAGGAGTGTGGTCTGCAAACGTTATTGTTCCATATTTATTGTAATTAGATTATAAATATTTGCTGAGATCCTCTGGAAATAGCGAGATAGTATAATCTGTGATTTTTTTAATGGCATCGGGCGGGCATATATTTATCAAAGTAGTAAGATAGTGTTTTTCCAACCTACGTTTACCAAAAGATGAGAGACTATATGTGGGAACAAGCACATTTAATACATTGAATCATTTAAGAAAAAAATGTCCATTTGATGCTTCGATATGATCTTTGTCATTGGTGGTTTGAATCTTCTATTATCATATGAATTCATATTTCGGTAAACATGAGATCAAATCCCTTCCCCTGCACTTTTTTAATTTTTTATAGAAGAAAATTGATGTTAATTTTCTAACCAGGTATCTGTAGACAGTAATAGAAATAAATATTACGGTTTACGCAGTCTATATATTGTTACTTCTTGTCATTTTTTTTCATTCTAAACCTTGGTAAAACCCAATAAATAACCCCGATTAATATTGGAAGGATTATAAAAGCTATCAAATCGCCTGTGTTTCCTACAAATGATAGAACATCAGCGAAGTTTCTTACACCTAAAAGATAGATAATTAGTGGTGGAACTACTGTTAATGCCCAGGCAGTTGGTTTTTTCAAACTAAGGAATTCTTTGCTGTTGCTTTGCTGAGCGAGACCCAATCCAATATAACTTGTTGTAATAGCAATCAAGGGTAATGCATTGCCAACAATTTTTCCCCACTCATTATAAATGGCTTCAAGTCCCTGAGTTGCTATTTCAGGAGTATTTTTACCAAAAGTCATTAGAAATATTATCATAAATATCGCATAGATTGCAGTGGGGATAAGAAATGCAAGAATAATTACCTTCTTGGTTTTCTTGTAGCTTCCAATTCCTCTGTATACATCTGGTATTATTGTATGGGCGCCAAAAGCAAATATAACTACGCCAATTATTGAAAGTATGCCACTTAAATCTACATAGAGTGCATTCTCTAAACTTGCATGTGGAATAAGCATGCCGGTAACTCCTATGAAAACAACAAGGAGCACTATGCTCATTATTAACTCTGTTTTTCCACTGGCTTCCAAACCCAAATATATTATAGATGAGGCTAGTATCCAGAATAAAATTGCTCCGAAAATCTCGTTAATTCCAAATAATGTAGTGAATATACTTCCAATTCCTGAGATATAGGCAAGAAAAGCTCCGAAACCCATTATCATAATACTTATAAACATCATCCATCCACCGGCTTTTCCCAGAGTGTTCTGTGCGATTGTACTCATTTGAGCACCACCCATTTCAGCAGATAGTTTTAGAACAATTAATGCTGTAAAAAGCATGAGCAACATAACTCCAAATAAGATACCTATTGCAGGGATAAGACCAACCTTTGATGCAGCATAAGGTAATCCCAGCACTCCTGCCCCCACCAGTGTACCCACGATTAATGCTAGACCTTCTAATGGAGAAATTCTAAGTTTTTCAACTTTTATAGTGGATATCCTAAAAGTTGCTATCTTTGTATTTCTTCTAATCTGATGGAGTAATATTCTTTCTCTTTGTAATTTTCTTCTTTTCAGTATCTTCTTTTTTCTAGCGTAATCTTTTTTGCAGGATAATGAAGTTTTATTATTAGGCGTATTCTTAGACATTGGTATAATTCTAAAAGGGGTTTATTCATCTTCACTAGATTCAATTACGATTGCTGTTGTTGTATCGATAACTCCGTTTATTTTGTATATGCTTGAGACGATTTCTCTAGTAAGTTCCTTTAAATCCGTAGCATACACCCGAAGTATTACATCATATGGTCCTGTTATTCCTTTTGCTTCTTTAACCGCAGGTAATTTTTTCTTAATATTTTTAATTACTTCTTCTACTTTATCTACCTCAACTGTCAAAAAAATAAACGCCTCTATCATTTTAACCAACCACTAACGAATATATACTTGTTATATTTAAGGATAACTTAACTCCATTTCTTAATAGTAGTTTAATAAATAACTTAAAAAGGAACAAAGGTTCTATCTTCACAATAGCAATGTTGTCTAAATCTTTTATTACAAGAACAAACAATATTATAAAAAATTTATAGATTAAGTGTTTGAATCCATGATGCAATTCCAGTCAGAGCAAATTGAATAGCAATAGCAACAGTAAGTAGCCCCATTACTCTTGTAAATGCATCCATTCCTTTTTTTCCAAGGATTTTTATAATATATGGTGAACTTAAAAAAATTAAATATGTTATAATCATTGTAAGTATAATTGCTGCAAATGCAATCATTAACAAGATCCACCATGAGAGGTTGAAATCAGGATTTTGCATACTTACAATTGTAACAGTTATTGCTCCTGGCCCAGATAAAGATGGCATTGCAAGTGGAACAAGTGCATAATCTGCTTTTTGCTCTTTACCAGGAGTGTTTTCTCCAAACTGTTGCCCTCGTCTGGTCATATATTCACCATAAGATTACCTTTGATTATTCAGGTGGTTTGTATCCCCATCGCTCAATGGTGAAACTCCAGTGTTTTTTGACTTTATCAATGATTTTTTTATCAATCTTATAAACATTTGTTTTGTAATCTTTTTTCCGTTCAAGATATTCATTCATGCCTGGCAATGCCTTTTTAAACCCGGGTAATTTTAATTTTGTATAGATTTTTTTAACTTGTTTTAAAGGATCTTTAACAAGATTTTCATAGCGTACTTCAACATAATTCTCGTTTGGTATCAGCTTTTTCTGCTCAAAAAAGCTATTCATAAGTCGCTTGTAGTTTTCTAGCACTTGTTTTTCAATTTCCTCTTCATCCCATTCTTGTAATGCTAGCTTGTCGAGTACTCTATTTCTCATTTTAACTGTTGATAAATATACTTTATAAGGACTTCTATAGATATGTATAAATTTTGCATCAGGGAAAAGTTCAAGTAAAAGTGGAATACGTGCTGTATTCGCAGGATTTTTTAAAAGCAGTCTTTTTCCATCATTTGTATAAGTAACAGTTTTCATAAAATCAAAGTAATTTGTTTTCCACTCATCTCTTTCTGCTTTACTTAATCCTTCATAGTGTATAGATTTAAGATACTGTTCCTCAGCATTTTTTGGAAAATGAAGTCCATGGAAAAATGACCATTGATTTATTACAGCAATTCCAGCTTCTTCCTCATATGGACCATCAATTGCAACTTCTATTGAATCCATTGGTCTTGTTTTTGGCAAGAAATTTGCTAAAAATTTTCTTGTAGGATCTAACAAAGGATAACTGTCAGGAAGCATAGTGTTCCATAAAGAAACATAACAAAATTGCGGATCTTCGCTTAGTAGTTCATGTAAGTATGTAGTTCCACTTCGCCAATGGCCAATAATAAATACAGGAGGATTTTTTATTTTAGATTCCTTAATTATGGAGCCATATTTTAATTTAAATAAAGTTCTAATAGGTGCAGTAAATATTGTTGAGGCCGTAATAAAGGCAGCTCTATCAATGTACTTTAAATCAAATCCACCATTTTTTTCACATAATTGAATCCAATTTTTAAAAGAAATTCCAAATAATGGATGTTGTATTGTTCTTTTATTTTTCTTATTTGAGTTGTTTTGTTTATCCATTTTTGCTTCTCCTCTCCTTTTGATAAAAATTTTTATAGATAATATTAAGAGAATCAGAATTGCTATTGCGTATAAATAAAAACCGATACTTAGCCCCCAGTTACATATTACAGAACTTATCTGAGTCTCACCTGGAACCCCAATATCAAGATTTCCACTTCCAAAAATAGTTCCAATACCAACTTTTGATAGCTCACTCATGGCAATTATAAATATTAAACCTGGTGCCAATACCATCAATACTGAAAATAATTTTGATAATTTGTAAACCAATATTCTTTTTTGCAAATCTACATTAAACATAAATAAAAATAAAATACATCCTGCAATTGTTAAAAAAATCATTGCAGTTATTGCATCTAAAAATTCAGGAGGCAAATAAGATAATTCTCCCGCAATTGTATCCTGAGTTATAGTTATTGTTATCATCTCATTTGGGATTAAATAAAGCTTTGTATTTGTTTCAATAGGTTCAGTAGAACCATTGATCTCCCACCAAGGTAAAAATAGGGAAAAAATCATAAGAATGACTGCAAATAATACAAGATATCTGACATCTTTTTTATAAGCTAAAAATGCTAGGGAAATAATTAATAAAATAAGAGCTAAAACAATTATAATGTTAATATAAAATGGTTGATCCGTTGTAATTAATTCATATCTTTGTTTACCATACACCCCTATAGTTCTCTGACCAATCAAATCCTCTTCATTAAATATTTGGTATTTGTTTAGCTGATTGATTTTTTTTCTAAAAATCGAAAAATCAATCAATTAGTTTTTCTATTACAGTTGTTGGTTTGATGGGATGCTGCGTCGGCCTAAGAAGATTATACGTTTTATAAAAAAACTGAAAAGCAAAATTCAAGGTCTTGAAGAAGAAAATCAGCTACTGAAAGAGAGAATCAAAGATCTTCAAAGAAGACTTGCGTACTATGAGAATGCACATACACCTCCATCAGCAAGGAAGTTAGCAAAATAAATAAGACAGTTAAACGCATTAGATTCTGTGTTTTTAATAATTTCTTCAAATTAAATGCAACCTTAATTCTTTGCTTTATATTATTAAAATTATATTTAAATATTATTTTGCATTTGTTATCATTAATTTATATTTTTTATTTTTTTCTCATAAACTCGATGTATTTTAAAAGGATAAGCTCCAGTTTTAGAAATTGTATTATGGGCTATTTTATTTTCTTCATCTATCCAGCCAACTTCTGCACCAACATACCCTCGTTTTATCATTTCAAGTAATATCAGATAATTTAAATAAGAAGCAATATTTTTATCACGATATTCTTTTTCAATACCAATCAAATGTAGTTTTCCTACATTAATTTGATTTTTCTTTACTAAAAATCTAAGATATTGACTAAAACCTAATCTTCCGTTCATTTCTTTAAATATTTGATTATAATCTGGAGTTGCCCATATATAAGCTACAGGCTTCTTATTTTTTTCAGCTATTAAAAATAATTTTGAATCTAGATACCACCTCATATTATTAACACCAAATCTTGTTTTTACTTCATCACTAGATACTGGCACATATCCCCAATGATTAGAAAAAGTTCTGAGAAAAGATTTTGTCCACCAGTTTAATTCCTTATTTACTTTAAGTCTATTAATAAACCTTATTTTCAATCCGTTTGATTGTGATTCTTCAGCTATTTTTTCTAATTTTTTAGGTAAATGTTTTTTTAAATCAACATAATAAATAATCAAATCTCTTGATTTTTTAAAATCATAATTTTCTACTAATTGATTATAATATTTTGGAGTATAAGTTGATAGTAGGCTTGATGGTAAATTAAAACCTTTATACAAAAATCCACATCCCATATCTACTCTACCATCAATAGGACCTCTCATCAGATTCATTCCTTTTTCTTTTAGCCAGTTTTCAGTCTTTTCAAATAAAATTTCAGCGCATTTTTTATCATTTATACATTCAAAAAATCCAAAAAAACCAATTTTTTGATTATTGTATTCGCAATATTTTTTATCAATAATTGATGCTATTCTACCAACAACTTTATCTTCTTTTTTTATAATAAATAATTTAGATTCTGAGTGTGACCAAAATATATTATCAGATTTAAAAAAATCATTTATTTCATTCCAAAAAGGAGCCACCCAATTTTTGTTATTTTTATATAATGTAAATGGGAATTGATAAAATTGTCTAAAGTCATCCAAATTATTTATATTACTTACTTTATAATCGCCATAACATTCCTCAGATGAACATATATCATTTAGAAAAACATACTTTTTTTTAAAATTACTTTTTTCTTTTAAATTTTGTATTTTCTGTTTACTTATAGAATACTCTAGGTTATTTATATTATTCATAATAATCATTTAAATCTCAATAACTTCTTTAGTTCTTACTTCAGGTATGCCTGGAAAATCTTTGGGATATTTGTGAACTCGTGCAACGGCATTATTTAGAGGCGAAGGTAAGATATTTTTATACTGCCAGACAATGTTTTTATCTGGTGAAACTTCAATAAACCATCCTTGATTAGCACTACAAATTAAGGTATTTCCATTAGGAAGTCTCTGTGCATTTGATAACATTTGTGAAAAAAGATGACTTGGTTTATCAGTAGAATAAACCCATACTGCTTCATCTGGTCCATATGCTTGACCAGGTTCTTTAATATAATTACCACTTTCATCAATTGGAGGGATTATTTCATCAACTGTAGAATAACCTCTATTTCTATTTCCATTATTAAAAACCAATATATTTCCTTCACCCGGACAACCTTTTTCAACCCATTCTACACCATGTTGTCCAAAATATCTTTGATCATTTGCATTTCCGGCTCTAAAAGCTTGAGGATTTCCCCATCTATATAAAAGATCTCCTCCTTTGCTATATCTTCCACCTGTATGTCCTTTTGCTTCTTGAGTGGTTGTACTATGATCTATAATCCATATCTCATTAAAATTATGAACACTTATTACTATTTGATCTAATTCTTCATTATAATCAATTGCATTAGTATGAGTCCAATCACTATCAGTATTACCATAATTTATATCAACTAATTCAGGATGATCTTCAACAATACCATAATTTTCTTTTGATGAATCATAATCTTGTATCAGATGATCCCATAGATGCCATTCCCAAACAATATTTCCTCCATTAGAACCAACTGGCTGAACCTCAATAATATGATCAGGCCATAGATCATTACTTCTAAGCCTATCAGGATTTCGTCCTGCAGCAATTGCTTCATTTTTTGATTTTAGTTCCCAAGCAATCAATAAAACATTTCCGTTTGGTAAAGGTTCAATATCATGATGGGCACAATGTTCTTGATTTGAATATTCAAATTCCCATAAAATATTACTATCTTCATCAAATTTTTCAACTCTGCCTGCAACTCCTCCTCCATGAAAATATGATTGTCCTAAGGGTAGATCTAATCTTAATAATTCCCCATTTTCAAGTAAATAGCCACCAAATCCTTGAATATAATTACTCTTCCAATAATGAACAATCTTACCATCCATATCTAAAAGATAAGTGTATTTTGAATACTCTGGGCCAAATAGAGTGTAGCCTTCATAAGGATCCCCGGAAAAAGATAATTCTTCTATAATTTTGGTTTTCGTGCCTATTATGCTTGTAGAAATTATTTTCCAAAATGTTTCAATAACTGGAGCGCTAGCCTTTATGGTAACCAAGGGATAACCTAATAAAAGCCCTGGCCTAAAACCAAAAATAACAATATGAACTTCAGTTGAATCACCAGCGGCAAGAAAAGGTATTTCATATGTTTTCTTTGGTATAAAAACTAATTTTCCATTTTCAACATCAACATTGAGCTGAATATTCTCAACATCAAAATCTTCATTGTTACAGATTTCAACAGTTAAACCACGACCATCTTTAATTTTTTCAATACAAACAGTTAAATTTTCATTGTGATCTATTACATCATCCGAATTAATACTAGTGTTTACCGATAAAGAACTGCTTCCGTTCACAGCTAATAAAATAAAAATGATTCCTAATATCAAATATTTTTTATACATGCTTTTTAACATATTATCACCTAACTATAGTCTATAGGGTTACATTTTCTAGCTTCTAATCATTATATTAATAAATAATATGCTTTTAATATAATATAACCTTTTTTCCAATTCATTCCCAATTCAACTATTTTCTTTTTCATTTTCTCTCTCCTAATTTTTATCATGCAGTATTTTCCAAATAGTAAATAATAAAACAATGCTTATACCACCTGATGTCAAAGATATAACTGGATGTTCCTCAATAAACTGGAATAATTGTGAAATAGTTGATTTACTTTTAGGCATGCTAACTGGTAAAGGATCTGACCATTCACTCTGAGCACCAGATTCATCTTTTGCTTTCACCCTGATTTCATAACTGCCTCTTAAATCCCAAACATGAGAGACACTAACAATATCTACTGAATCATAAGGGCCTAGCCAGCCGCTATTGCTTCCATCATCCCAATTAAACCAATAATAAACTTGTTCTCCATCAGGATCACTCGCACTCGAGGTATAAGTATATTCTGTTCCTGAATCTCCTGATGTTGGACCATCTGGTGTCTCTGGTTTTTCTGGAGCCTGGTTATCGCTTAGTCCACCGCGTACACAGCGGACATAGTTATAGCTCCGTTCAGCGTCTTCACCTTCAGGTCCTCCTTTGACCTTAGTGTCGAAACGCACCCCACCGGCACCGTGGAAGTCTACTCCTTCGTTATTAACAGCGGTGCCAAAAGCAACATACCAGGCGTAGTAGTAGCTTGGATCCTGGGGGCTGAAGTATGCCGATGTACTCGTCCAGTAGTAGCCATAATCAGGATTCGTATTCGTTGTTCCCTCTGGAAGCTCGGTAATGTCAAAGAAATCTGTATCAATGGCAGGACCAAGGTTCGCGTCATCGTAGGCACTGGGAGATTTTGTGTAATCTACGATGCTCTGGAGTTCCTTGACATTGGGCAGACGCCAGTCACTGTGGTCTGCCAGAGTCAGGTCCTCAGCATAAGACAAGGCCTCTTCCCAATCCAATCCTACACCACTGTCGACCTGCTGCCACATCAAGCCAGTTGCCATATCAGTGACGGTGCCGTTGCCATTGTCCACAAATGCATTAAAACTATAGGACTCACCCCGTACCGCACGAACATAGTTGCCCATGGGACCGGAGACAAGAGCGGGATAGGCTTTAATGTGACCGGTGCCGTGATTGATGCCGAAGGCGGCATTCGAACCACCCTGAGAAGTGGTGCCGACATACGGATCTGCCCAATACTGCTCGTCTTTGCTGACGCTATTGCCGGCCAGATCAAAATAGGTCGTATCCAGGTACGGCCAACCCTGGGAAAAATCGCTGATTGAGAACATTTCTTTGGTGGTAGGCATGCGCCAATCATCATATCCACCCAATTCAAGAGTCTCACAATAATCAGCCGCCTCTTGCCAGCTCAAACCTCTGTTATCGGGTGTCTGCTGCCACATGAGACCCGTGTTTAGATCAGTCACTGTCCCATCATCATTAGCCTGATATGAAGGTTGATTACTGTAGTATTGTGCATCTTGACCATAGAATGATTCACCAGATTCTGGAGATGATATTTCTTCAGAGTTATCATAACAGCTGTTTTGTCCGGTGTCAATCACTACATAGTCACCAGAAGATACCTCGGACACTGTCACAATTTTTGGCATGCTAATTGCCAATGAATCTGACCATTCACTCTGGGCACCATCTGTGTCTTTTGCTTTAACTTTCAATTCATAATTTCCTTTTGAATCCCAAATATGAGATGTTGTAACAATTTCTCCTGATTCATATAGCCCTAACCATCCACTATTTGTATTGTCTCCCCAGTCAAACCAATAATAGACTATGTCACCATCGCCATTATGATCAAATGACTGCTGCCACATAAGACCTGTGTTTAGATCAGTCACTGTCCCATCATCATTAGCCTGATATGAAGGTTGATTACTGTAGTATTGTGCATCTTGACCATAGAATGATTCACCAGATTCTGGGAATGAAATTGTTTGTGTATCATCGAAACAACTATTCTGTCCAGTGTCAACAATAACATAGTTTTCTTGTGTCGTTGTTGTTTGATTGTTATTGTTAGAGTATAGTAGTTTTTCTTGTTCTTGTGTACAACCTGATGTTGCTGATATACTTCCAAGTAATAAAAGAACAATAACTCCAATTGCAAATATTTTCTTATTCATATTTTAACACCTTTCAATATTATTTATAATCCCCTAGGGCCATCACCATTCATAGGATCTTTTTCATTTTCATGACGAGGTGGAGGATGAGGTGGCCGTCCAATAGGTAAATTATTAATATTAAAAACCATGAATTGATTTTCTTCAATAAAATAACCCTTAACAATAATAAAAATTCCTGTCAATCCATTAATTTCATTATATACTGTCTCAATTATTTCATCACCATCATAATCAAACGGCGATGCCTGCTTTTCTATTATTTCATCTGGACCAAATAACAACTGTATATTCTTTATATAGAATGAATCATCACTATGTTCAAGAATTTCTGTTAATTCTGTAAAATTATCTGGTGGATGCTCATTTCTATCTCTTTCTGGTGGGGGTCCATTTTCTATTCCCATGTTAAAAAAATTGTCTTTTCCGAACTTGTTATTTTCATTTGCTTCTTTAATCTCAGTTGCAATAACAACACTAATCAATAACAGCGCTGCAATAGCAACTATTGCAAATATTTTCTTCTTCATTTTTTTTCACCTTTTTTCATTTATAATGTTATATAGAGTTGAAATACTATTTAAAAGATTAGTGAAACCACCCCTAAAGTCGTTTCAGTATTATGAAACCACCTCCAATAATCTTATATATTCAAAAGATAATACTATTTGATTCGATGGATGGTAAAAAAATTCTATTAATTATTTCATTATGTGCAATTTTTACTTTTGCATTTGTATTCATTTATGATATGACAAATGTACCACAGGAACCACTTCTGAATCAACCACAAAATCAACAATCTCT
>Ga0222683_1000417_pt1 | contig 14802 bp, 11 predicted proteins | sample AntAcemetage1073_FD_179841 | JGI IMG/M metagenome (GOLD analysis project Ga0222683, IMG submission 179841) | Saline water microbial communities from Ace Lake, Antarctica - #1073 | ecosystem: Environmental > Aquatic > Non-marine Saline and Alkaline > Saline | place: Antarctica: Ace Lake... | reverse complement strand
TGGATTCAAACGAGCCGAACAGCGAGATCGGTGACGCCACCGAGATCAGTTTTGGCGATGTCGCTAAAGGATTCATATTCCCGAAAGGTGACGGGGACTTCTACAAGCTGCGCGTGGACCGCCCCGGGGCACTGGAGGTGAAACTGATCGACTCGCCGGGGGATATGAGGGCGAGGATCGACCTATATGGCAAGAACTTCAATTGGATCTCCAGAATCGACGCTTCGAACCCTGGAGATTTGACGAACCTGAAGCAGGACCTTGCAAATCCGGGATGGTATTACCTTGGGATTTCCGATCTTGAAGGAAAATCTCACAACGTCGAGCACTCTTTCCAGGCGACCCTCAAGTAAGGCGGCCGATTTGGTCGAACGGATCGAAGGTCACGATGAGAAAATGGGAATCAGGTGGCATTGGGGTTTTTCCTCGAAATCCCTCCACTCTTTTGCAAGCTAGGACTTCCCATGAAAATGTCCACAATATGAAATCATTACATAGCGATTTTCATGCTTTGGGGATGAGTCTACGAATCATGGGTGTTTCGGCAGGGCGAACTTTGATCTGAGATAATTTTCCTGATAGCGGTATTTGAAAATATATAAAATTTTATTTTTAGCGCCGCCGGCCGGCTCGGGGAACCTGCGGAAGGCCAAAGGATGGGGATCGAAGATTAGAGTCACTGCCGAAGGCTGCAAAAGGTTGCGAAAAGGGATAAACAGTTTATAGATGTAACCTGTCTGATGAAGGGGTGATGAAGCTTTGGGTCAAGGGGAATATGGCGAAGACGAAAAGCAGATAGACGAGTTGACAGAGGCTCTCTATTCTTCCATATCTTTCGATGAGGGCGAAAGTCCTGATCTGAAGATGCTGAAAAGTCTATTCATCCGAGAGGGGATGCTGATCAACAATAACGGTGACCCGCTGATAATGAGCATCAACCAATTTGTGGACGCTGTAGAAGAGCAGCATTCTCGTGGCGAACTCAAGTCATTCTACGAGGGAGAGATTGCGAGCCGCACCGAGATCTTCGGAAAGATCAGTCACCGTTTCAGCACCTACGGGGCGAAGTTCGATCCTGGCGCCTCTGAGCCGTTCTCCATCGGGATTAACAGCATTCAGTTCATCGAGGTTGGCGGCTCCTGGCGCGTCGCTTCGATCATCTGGAACGATCAGGCCGAGGGTCGAAAGATCCCTGAGATGTATCTGTAGTGAGTGATGGGCAGAGTTGGTTGATCGAGTCCGACTAACTCTGTCTCCATGTGTGCTAGGTATTCAGGAACCGTAAGGCCGCTATTTTTCAGGGTGGTCGTATTAATCTCTTAATTCAACATTAATGTCTTCTCTGGCCCCATCACGCTTATACCTCCCAGCAATTCGTCTCAGCATTGCTGCAGTTCTGGGATGGATGTACTGAATCTCTTCTGCTTGTTGTTTGTATTTCTCCACGAGTTCATGCTCTTGTTTACCGCCTTCTCTTAAAGACTTAGTAACCACACCCCTTTGATTATATATTCCGAATTCAATTCCTCTGTCTAAATCTTGGTTTTCGCATCCTTCTATTACACCTCTTACAGCCTCGTGGGGCCAAACGCCATCACTTCCAACTGGAGAATGCGAAAGCAGCTTACCAATGTGACTGTCACCGATGCTACTTCGATTTCGATTAGCACACTCTTGTCTTACTGCTTCTACCCACTCTTGTAATTGTGCAGCATCAACCTTTCGATTTTCCTGTCCTGGCAGCTGATCTATTAACTCCAATAAATACCAAGCATTTTCTGCATATTGCTCTTTTAATTCTGGCGACAATTCAGAGAACTCAGCTTCAATAGGTGGATCAGCTTTAAAAGCTAAACATATCAAATAAACAAAGAAATTGGGATTTTTCTTAATCTCTTTCCATAGGTCATCGGTTAAGGAGTTTGAGCTACATAATCAATCAGTTATTCACACGATTTATGCACTACATAAATGGGGTTGGATTCGGAAACGGATCCCCTGTACCTTTTTTAATCCAGTCGATTTCATCGTATTTGCTACCGAGATCATTGCCACATTGCGATTTTTGTCTTAACCGATGACCAATGAATCTCTTTCATCAAAGCTAATGGTTGCATATCGTTATGGCGAAAGATGGGGAGGTACATCCATTCTATCCGTCCCAAACGCTCATGATCGACGTCACCAGAGAATTGAATGGCTTTAAATATTTCAACAATTTCATATCCATCTAAACGTACAAGTTCGTGATCTGTTGGTTCGATTGCAGCCAACTCAAGAACTCTCGCTAAGAGATCGTCACTAAAGGTCGTCTTTCCTATAATTAAATAATGTGCAGATGCATGAATAGCCGCAACAGGTCTTCTGTGTTCCATTAGTTGTTCAATAACCCAATTAGCGTATTCTTCATCATCTTTCTGAAGATAATACCCAGTTTTCTTCCAGTAGTGGCTTGCTACGTCGCTTGGCAGTGTTTCTAGGAAGTCGAACACAGCTTTGTTGAACGGCAGACCTAAACAAAAAGCCGCCCAAATCTCATCAGTCCAACGCTCGCTATATTGCTCTCTTATGATCTCAAGCCAATCGTTGTTCTGTCTGTATCTAGCAAAGAGATATGCTTTGGCGGTTTGATCTAGTGAATTATTATCGCCACCTAACCAACTTAACACAAATTCTTCTATTTCACATGTAAAACTTGAACTGCCGAGAGTGGTCCCCAGCACCGCGGGATATTTCGCACTCAACGCCAGCTGCACTATTCCTAGAGCTTGTTGAGCATCCCATATTTCTTCTAAAGCATTTTTGCGTATTTGTCTAACCAATTTCTCTCGCTGTTTACAGTCCCGCGGAAGTATCGGTTCGGTCAAATTTGGCAAATAGTCGTCAAATAAGGATTGATGCTTTTTTATCAAATCATCTGGAGTAAACCGACTAAGAATCTCATCCAACTGATCAACCGCATCCTTTGGAAGCGCCCCATTTGCATCTGCAAACTTGCGATGGTGACTAACTATTTGTCTCAATATGTTGCCCATTTCAGTAACTGCATCTTCGGAGAAGTCGTCGATATTCTTCTCTTTAAGTTGGGATACTGCAGCATCAAAAAATTCGTTCGGTATTTGTGGAATTTTCTCCAAAAGTTCGGGCCAACGTGTGTCAGGACTTCCGTCAACATGCAGCAAGACTCTTTCTACAATTTCTACTATATGTTGATAATATTCGTCTTGCGTTACATCAGGCGTCCACTCATCAGCCCAGTCACGAAACTTTGGTCGGTGTATCCGCGTTGAAATATCGCGCCTCTCCGGGAGAAGATCTAACAATAGTTTCCATCCTGCCTCAGGTTCTGAACGCATCAAGAAATCAATAATCTTAAGCCTGTCATCTAAAGAGGCTCTCGTTTGAGGTAACCAGCCCTGAAAAATTCGCACAAGGCTTTCAGAAGGATGATTAGGATAGCTACTACGATAATCTAAGCGAGATAACTTCGCCAAAATGTGGACTACACGTGTCAAATGCTCCAGATTCCAAGATATACCTTCAAGCGCCCATAATAGATTAGCATGTGGACAACCCCCCATAACGCCTTCATCAACGAAAAGCGCCATAAGTGGTGGATCCTCACCTTGAAGGCCTGTTTCCACTGCCTCTAAAAACGTGTCAGGAGCGGCTTCACCTAAATATGCTAAAACACTATTGAGCGAATACCAATGGTGTCCAGACATATTTTCTATTAACAGCTGCCTTACCCACCAAGAGACCCAATCTTGTAGTGAAGGTTCACCTATAATCTGGCAATCTCTATCTCCGTAACTGGCCAACATCGCCAACATTTCTGCAAGTCCTTGGCGCAGATAGCCTGAATGCTTGACCACTTTACTATGTACATTTGCCATCCATATTTCTTCAGGTGATAACTCAAAACGTGGGTCAAGCTCTTGAAACACGTTGGTTATCACCTGGCCAAATCGCTCCAAGACGCTTGCATTGATAAACGGGCTTAATAGCGACCAAGCGTCTTGGCGAGATGCGATTTGCCAAACATTTCCCACAAGACGGACGGGATGGTCGTCTATCATTGCCCACATATGTAACTGTTTTTCAAGTTCCTCATAAGGAACACCCGCTAGCTGGGCCACACTATCACAATCGTTCGTATTGTCAGAAACCCAAGCCCCTGCAAGCAGCGCAGCTAACAATGGTTCAGAATTTTTAGGACTTGCCCAATCAGGCTTTCGATAGTCAACTGGAACAAGTGCAGGATGCCTGCGAATAGGGTTCAAAGATCCTCGGCATGAGTGCACAACATCTTCAGCGGTTTCCTTCTCTAAGCCCATGGCAACTAATGCTTTGATTTGCGGATCTCGGTCCGCCTTATCGAGAGTAATTCCCACTTCTTGACCACTAAGGGCCCGTAGCGAAATAACTTGCGCATATACGTGTACACCCATTACACGAAACCAACATGAATCGGATTCAGTATAATAATTACGCAGTACTCATATGACAAGGTTATTTCTTCACGGGTCCTAAGTTGCTTTGAGGATGCGGGTAAAATTACCCAATGACCACGTTTTGTCGCTAAACCCAATCCAGTACCTGTAAAATTATCAAATCGAGGAATGAGAATAAGTGGTTGTTGGCTATCAAGCAAAATATCCCAATCATTTGATTTTTTGACTTCCAAAAAACGAGCTGAAAATTCTAAATGTTGATTTACCACTGCAAGCGCAAAAGCATATGCTTCGTCTTCCGATTCACCCCAAACGCGGATGACAGAAGGTTCCACTTCCGCGTTTAGCTTATTGGCTAACTCTTTTGCTTGATCCTCTCGAGTAGCAAGTACCAAATCTGCACTACATTCTGGTTGGGTGGCGCAACTCCAACTTCCCCATGCCTGTTCTATATCCCTGGCTCCATCTGACCGACTACCGGTAAGCCTAGCAAACCAACGATGAACCGCCGGACATTGTTCAAGCCAAGCTTCTAAATCGTCAGCATTAAGACCTCTGACCAGTCCCCATTGTCCCTCAGCATCTTTTTCTTGTACCCAACTATCTCGCTTGATCCAGGCGCGTGATGTTACAAATATGAATGTGGTGCTTTTTTTATCAATTCCCAGTGAATTTTTTGTACGTTTTTCGTAATCATCATCTGCTTTTGTATTGACACGTTCCCCAGTACCAAATTCCCATGCAGAAGAACCTTCGGGGACAAAGGCATTTTCCTCCTCAGATATTAGGTGACCATCCCACCCTCCAGATGAAACACTATCTCCCGCAGGAAAACTGAGCAAAGAAGGTTTTAGGCTTGCAAGTATGAGCTTTCTGACTAAAAGTGGCAGTGTATCTTGAGCTTGACGGCGATTACCCTCGGTCCATTCCTTAATTTTTTGTGCAGTTACGCACCAGCCATTAGCCATGATATTTTTACTTCCTTTGGTAGTTGTTGGTGATCGGCTTTGCGTGGACCGCCACCCGACAAGTTCACTTGCAGATCGTCGCACTCATCTCCTCCACAACCCTCACTTCGATCAAGACGGAAAGAGCGCCACATGTCGTGAGGGATCTGCCAAACTTATCCAACGACTTTGAACCTCTGATTCTTATAAGTTTCTTTGATCGTTTTTATTTTGAGGGTGGCATCCCATTCAAGCGCCGTTTGGAGGGTGCCTCTTAGTCCTGAGACTAAACGGCAAGGGTGCGCTCAAGTTTCCCTAGCTCCCTTCCCCATCTACCCAAATGAAGTCGCTAACCTGACCCGAAAGTCCCTTGCCAGGATTGTGACGCGATAAACATCATCTTCCAGCCGCTGGGCTTACCCGCTCGGCTCTAGCTCTCTTTCGGCCTTGTTATAGTTAAGTATGAAATTTTTCATAATATCACTTAAAATCGACATAAATCATCCAACTTTTATACCAAACGATCCTGCCCGGACCGACACGTTAAAATCCCCGTCCTGAATTCGCATGTCCTCATCAATAACCTCAACAGTTTCGGAGTTGAAATTGAATAATGGACTTGAGCAAACATGTGAGCCTCAATATCAACGTGAGAGGTGTTGAGCCCTCTGCAACTTTGGCCATCAACGAGCGATGCAAACGGCTCCAATGCGAGGGACGACGGATCTACAACATGGGACTGGGCCAGTCACCATTTCCGGTGCCAACCCCCGTCGTCAACGCCCTCAAGCTCTACGCCCACGAGAAAGACTACCTACCAGTAAAGGGCCTTCCAGCACTCAGAGAAGCCGTGGCTGAATTTCACCAGCGCAAAGACAACGTAGACGCAAACCCCGACCTCACCCTCGTCGGCCCCGGATCTAAAGAGCTTATGTTCATTCTCCAGCTCGTCTACTACGGCGAGATCGTGGTGCCAACACCTGCCTGGGTCTCTTACGTCCCCCAGGCCCAGATCCTGGGAAAAAAAGTCAGGCTCCTTCACACCAGTTACGATGAGAAATGGCACATAACCCCCGAACGGCTCGAACGATTCCTCGAAAGCGAACACGACATTTACAGGCCCCGAATCCTGGTGCTCAACTACCCCGGAAACCCCGACGGCTTGACCTACCAACCAGAAGAGCTAAAAAAGATCGCAAAGGTCGCGAGGGACTACGAAGTGATCCTCTTGTCTGACGAGATCTACGGCCAGATCCACCACAAAGGCGAACACGTCTCAGTGGCTCGGTTCTACCCCGAAGGGACGATCATAAGTTCGGGCCTTTCCAAATGGTGCGGTGCAGGCGGCTGGCGGCTTGGAACCTTCACATTCCCGCCAGATCTCGACTGGCTCCTCGACGCCATGACCACTGTTGCCAGCGAAACCTATACCGCAGTCAGCGCTCCAATCCAATACGCTGCAGTCCGCGCATTCCAGGGCGGCGTCACCATCGAGCGATACCTCTGGCACGCAAGAAAAATCCTCGACGCCCTCGGAAAAGAATATTACAGAATACTCATCGAAGCTGGAATCAGACTCCACCAACCAGAGGGCGGATTCTACCTATTCCCGGACTTTTCGCTGCTTGGAAATCGGCTCGCAAAACAAGGGATAAGTGACAGCGTCGAACTTTGCGAAAGACTTCTTCAAGATACAGGAGTTGCGATCCTCCCTGGAACTTCTTTTGGCAGGTCTCCTCACGAGCTTACTGCCAGAATCGCCTACGTGAACTTCGACGGGTCAAATGCCCTCGCCTCCAGCGAAACCATCCCGCTGTACCAAGATCTTCCTCGAGACTTCATAATCCAAAACTGTGGTGAGACCATTGAAGCAGCTTGGAAGATCAGAGACTGGGTCAGCAAAATGGGCGAAAATGTACGGTCAAGCACTATTCTAGCCGAGAACCAATCGAATGAAACTACTCGGATCTCGCAAGAATAGTGCTTAACAAAATATGGATAGAAACCCGATAAAATAATTCGAGATAGACGTCGATCCCACAGATCGCACTTGACCTGCGGGATCAAATCGTCACTCTCTTTTTTCGTTTTATAGTGGTTAACGATACATTTCTGGCCAAATCTCTAACTCGCAAGAGTTCAACATTTTGGCCTATTCATATCGTTAAGCACTAATGTGAATTTCCTCTCTATTCGCTCCTCATTATGTAACCGATGATCCTGCCGTAAGCGGGCCTGGCTATGAACACGCCTATGAGAACACCTGTTATGGTGATCAAGGCAAAGCTCTTGAAAGTACCAAAGCCCATCCCAAAGAGCGGCAACATGGCAACGATCGTAGTGAGGGCTGCAGCCATGATTATACCAAACGCGCTGGAGAGCCTGGCAAGATATACCTTCCCGCTTGGAACCCTGCCCTCGTACAAAACCTCGTCTGTTATGATGACGAGATGGTCAACGCCAGTACCTATCACGGCAATTATCCCAGCTATGCTGGCAAGGTTAAGCTGCCACCCCAGAAGTGCCGCAACTCCCAGCATCATGAGAACCTCGCTGAAAGATGTGCCCACCATCGGCAACACAATCTTTGGCTCGCGGTACCTAAAGAAGATGACAAATCCCACTGCAAGTATCGCCAAAAATCCGGCCGCAAAGACCTGTTTCTTGAACTGCTCGCCCAAGGAGGCGGTCACCTGGCCAGACCCAATGATCTCGACGTTAACGGGCAAAGCGCCCTCGCGAAGGTGGATGTAAAGCTCATGAGCCTTTCTGGAGGCCGCCTCTTCGCCACCAACCTGGGCCACCATGTTCCTGAGTGGTGCAACCTCAAGGCTCGCCGCGAGATCTTGGGCCAAAGGCGCGCTGAAGATCTCTTCTTCGTCCAGGTGCATCGAGATGTAATGAGCCTCTCTATTCCTCGTGGCACCGGTCTCCATTGCAGCCTCCTGGAAGATCAGGGCACCTTCTTCAGACAGGCTAAAGGGAACGCCCCAACCGCCGCCTTGTTGGCCTGAGGGCAACTCTACATTGACTATTTCAGATCCGTAAAGGACGTGCACCGTCTCGTTGCCCGTGGTCTGAATCCTAATCTCGAAGACGCCGGGCTTTCCCACGATCTCTTGGGCTGTGGCCACATCGACTCCGGCGAGGTCTATGAGGATGAAACTGTTATCGACAACTCTGACCTTTATGTCCTTTAACCCGAGCCGGTTAAGCTTCCTGTCTAAGACCTCTTTTGTCTCGTCAACGGTCTCTTCGGTCACGCCCTCGATGAAACCTTCCTTGGCAGGAGCGACCCTGCCACCGACCGGGGCCAAGATCTCGTTTAACGACTCGCGTGTCACATCTGCCCGGATCTCATACATCAGACGCTCTTCTACTCTCACAGTCTTCACATCTGCGTCCAACGAAGACTGAAGATAGTTCACAATAACCGCAATGGGGATGTCTGTGATGGTGATCCGGGTGACGTTCCCACGAGGCGTAATCTTGGCTTGAGGATAACCAAGGTCCTCGGTTAGATCTTTGGGCACCCGACCGTCAACGGTGACCCAGAAGCGGTCAGCATCTTGGCGCCGTTCTACATCGACAGATCCGCCCAAAGCGTCCTCAAACTGCTTCTCGATAATTTGGACGGGATCTGCCTCGATCTCGGCGATGGCGCCCAGGAGCTTTAGCTGAAGCCAGGATCCACCCTCGAGGTCGAGACCGTACTTGAGCCTTGACTGAAGGCCGTCGTCCGAAGGAAGTGGTGCCAGAATCACCAAGGCCGCCGCGATTGCAACGAAGTATATCAAAATTCTGGGATCTTTTGTAAGCTCGCTCACCGTCTTGGCCTCCTCGATTTGTTGGAACGACCTAGATACCATCTCAAGGCGTTGGCGTTCATAACCCAAGTGTTCATCACGTCTGCAACCAGGCCGAAGATGAGCACTATCGATATGTCAAACAGTATGTTGATCCTGGAGAATGTGTCCGAGACGAGATAAGAGAAGGTCGCCACGATGAACAGCACCAATATCGCCGAAAGGGTGGTGCTGGTCATGGCAATCCCCGTCCTCAAAGCTCCTGCTACCTTCTCATCTACTTTGCCCTTTCTTTTCAGAACCCTGTTGTTCAGCAGGATGTTGCTGTCCACAGAATAACCGATCAACATTAGCAACGCAGCCACCGTTCCAAGAGATAACTGGACACCAGTTAGGTTCATGCAGGCAGCGGCGATCACGATGTCGGAAAAGGCTGAAAGAATGATCAAAAGAGAGACGATAGGCTTTCTGAATAGGCCAAATACCACTATCGCCATGAAGAGGAAGGACATCGGTATGTAGGTCCGGGCCTGCTCTTGGAGCCTCTTGCTGTAGACGGGCCCAAGATATCGAACCTCTGCATCTTTGTATTGAGACTCTATCAAGCTCGTGAGGCTCCGGGCGTCATCGCTATCCATAACGTCCATCTGGACCATGTACCTGTTGCCCACGTCTCTGATCTGCATCACAGGATAATCAGCCAACTTCGCTGCGATCTGATCTTCAGTTTCGATTATGGGGACTGTAACGATCGTCCCCCCCGTAAACTCGACCCCGAGGTCGATTGGCGAGCCCGTGCTCTGATAAGTTATGCCCAAGATGATTAGAGCCAAAGCCAAAACCACGAGTGGAATGGCCACCATCTTCTTGGGTTCGTATTTGGAAATCAATAACTCTGGGTCCATGTAACCCTCCTTACAAACGCTATAACTAATCCTTGCAGATATATTTACACACCGTTACATAAACAGGAATTTTAGGCAAATCAAACTTATTTTATCGTCGGCAAAGCAGGCTTATTTCTTCTCCCATTTCTCGAGGTTTGCCACCTGAGAGAGTGTCTTTCCCCGTTTGATCTCTTCGTAGAGCCTGCTTTCGGTCTTCTCAACTTCTTTGGCCCGGCGAGCGATCTCGTAGCCCCGCTCCCTTGGTATTACGACAACGCCACAGTCGTCACCCACGATGAAGTCGCCAGGCTTTACAGATCGTCCGCCACAGGTGATCTCGGCGTTGATTTCGCCCATCCCTTTTGGCTCGCCTGCGTTGGGTGTGATGGCACTGGCAAACATTGGGTACCCGATGTCTCTTATCTCGTCCACATCTCTTACGGCACCGTCGATCACTACGCCTTCGATCCCCTTCATCTTGGAACTCAAAGTAGCAAGTCCGCCCCAACAGGATATGTATCTGCTCCCATTGTAGATCACGATCACGTTTCCAGGTCCCGCGAGGTCGATGGCCTCAACGCTCTTTGCCCAGTCGCCTTCAAAAGTCTGGACAGTTATCGCCGTTCCGACGATTTTGGTCCCGGGATTTATTGGGAATATGTCCTGCATCGCCCCTTTTCTGTGCATGGCATCTGAGATGTTAGGGGTGGAAACTTCCCTGAGAAGTTCGATCATCTCCTCGTCCATGCTCTTTCTCTTGTAAACTTTGGGGCTGTCGAGGGCCTTGTCCATGGCCGCTCTGATCTTCTGAGCAGAACCCGTCACGTCCGCACTCCGAGCGATGTTTCCGCCCACAATCACGATTGAGGCCCCTGAAGTCACTGCTTCTGCGGCCGCATCGACATCGATACCACCAGCCACCGCTACCGGGACATTCACCTCGGTCACGATCCTTTTCAGGAAATCAATTGTATTGTGGCCGGTCATCTGTTGGTCTATGCCCACATGAACGCAAATGTAATGCACCCCTAAAGCTTCCAGCTCCTTGGATCTGGCAACGGGATCTGGCGTGCCCAAAAGGTCTGTCATTATCTCGACGCCGTATTGCTTTGCTGCTCTCAGAGCGTCTTCTATCGTGGCATCGTCTGATGCTGCAAGTATCGCGACCACGTTGGCACCGGCCTTTGCCGCCATCTCGACTTCCATAGAGCCAGTATCTACGGTCTTCATGTCGGCCACAATCGTATTTTTGGGAAGTGCCTTTTTCAGTTCGCGGACTACATTCATACCCTCGCTCTTGATTAAGGGCGTTCCGGCCTCGATCCAGTCTGCACCGCCCTCGGCCGCTTCTTGACCTATCTGGACCGCCCGATCCATCTCAAGCAGATCTAAGGCAACCTGTAGAATGGGTTTAATAAGATCACCACCATAACGTCGACGGATAGAGAACAAACCATGGTATATAAAATAGAAGCGGGGGGGATTTATGATGACAAAATCGAGTAAGGCCCCGTCTTGGAACTTGGCCTTCACAAAACTTCACGGCAATGGAAACGATTTTATCCTGATAGACGAGTACGAAGGCGAACTGATTTTGGGGGCTCTCAAAAGCGAGTTTGCGATGTTAGCGTGTCACCGCAACTTTGGGATAGGTGGCGACGGCGTCATTTATCTATCGAAATCCGACCGGGCCGACGTGAAGATGAGGCTGTTTCAGCCCGACGGATCAGAGGCCGAGATGTGTGGAAACGGCATCCGATGTCTTGCAAAATATGCCCATGAAGCTGGCTATGTAGAATCTCTTTTTCAGGTCGAGACGCTCGCAGGGATCATGCCCACAAAAGTGAGGACGATCGGAGAGGATTTCTGGGCGCAGGTTGATATGGGCGTGCCCCGTTTTTCCCGAGTTGATATACCTGCAAAGGGCGAAGGCGAGCTGTTGAGAGATCTCGTTGAAGGTCTAGAAGTGTCTGCGGTGAACACTGGCGTTCCACACGCCGTGATCTTCGTTGAAGAGCTAGAGAGGCTTGCAATTGGTGATATCGCGCCTATTGTAAGGCATAGCTCAGTTTTTCTAGAGGGTGCTAACGTCAACTTCGTCAAGTTGGAAGATAAACTCCAGGTCAGGACCTTCGAGAGAGGGATCGAGGGTGAGACGCTCTCTTGCGGGACTGGGTCGGTTGCAAGCGCTGCCGTAGCCCGAAGGCTGGGGATGGTGGAAGATGAGGTTTTCGTGGAGACGAGGGGCGGACCTCTCGTGATTTCATTTGAAGGGGATCGGGCTTATATGGACGGGCCCGCAATAACTGTATATCGAGGCGAGTTGAGTGAAGAGCTTCAATGGGATCTTTCGGCGGGGCTTTAAAGCTTCGGCAAGATCGATCGCATTCATCGCATTCGTGATTCTGGTGCTGATCTGGGCGGCGGCTATCGCTCAACCAGATACGATCTTGATAGGGAGCAAGAGCAATCCTGAAGCGCATCTGTTCTATTACGATCAAAAGTTTCAAGAATCCACCGACCTTAAAAACTACGACATATGGGTCTCTGCTGCCAAGGAATTTGACGAATGTACCCGTCTTTCTTCTAACATGTATCTCAAGAGCAACCCCAACTGGGTTGACATCGCGGTAGGTGCCAACTTCTCAGGGATCGGAAAGATGGGTTATGTCGTCTTGAACCAAAAGACTCTCGACCGCAAAGACGAGATGGCTCGGGTGTCTCACGACTTTGTCGGCAACTTTACTATAGACGAGAATATCTTGGTGGTCAAAGACCAGATGAACGAGACAGGATATTTCGGATCGGGGATGTGTGCAGGTCAGTGCGGCTGATCCTTTTCCATTCGATCTTGATCCTTTTCCATTTGGAGCCCCACCATCTGATCCATCAATTCCAGGAACTCATCTCTGGATTCAGATGGAATAGTTGCGCCTGCTGCGACGTTGTGGCCGCCGCCCACGCCCGAAACTTTTTCGGCTGATATCGATAAGGCTTCGGCCAGGTTGAGCCCGGACCTTACCAGGTCTTGAGTCCCCCGGGCCGAGACTTTCAGGTTTCCGTCTTTGGCACTGGCGAAGGCCAGTATCGGCTTTTTTCGATCTGCCATCTGAAAGCTCATGCCGGCGACGATTCCAACGATCGTGTCAATAATCCTATCTTTGGCGTCGAAATACTGTATGTTGTCAAGGATGGTTAGGCCCTCATCTTTCACCAATTTTAGCCCGTTGACCAGGTTCTTTCGATGTTCGATCAAAAGCAATTTTGCCTCTTCTAAGGCGCGATCTCTGTCGCCCAGACAGACTTTAAGGCCCACATCAGAGTATCCATATCGGGCCGTCGCGTTGAGAAGCGTGGAAAACTCGCTGGCGTCTCTAAGTTCGGTGCCTTCTCTTTCGCGTAGCAGAGTGTAAACTTCACCAATAAGTCGCTGCAGTTGTTCGCTGGACAGGCCAGACCTGAGGCCGCGTCTGATAAGGCCCGAGACGATCCTGGCCTTCTCGTCCTGGTTCATATCGACCCATCGGCGCCACCTCTCTCCTCTGAGCCTGATCCCCAGATCTTTAAGAAAGGCGATGCAAGCGTCTTCGTCGCCTGAAAGGCCCTTTATGTAGGGATCTTGGGAAAACTGCAACATCTTGAAGACCTGGCGCGTCTGTTTTCCAAAGAGCTTTAGGTCTCTTTTCCAGGATATGACCCCAGCTTGTCTTCCGATCTCGAGTATCTCGCGATTGATTCCAAGGAGCCTCCCGTTTGCCATGTCCTGAAGGTCACCAACCGCGCCCACTATGGCTATGTCTGCCAGGTCGTCGTTTCCCTTTGCCTGGTCCGAACATGATGCAAGAGCCCTTGCGAGCAGGAAGGTAGCTCCACTCCCACTCAACTGGGTTGCTCCATCCAGGCCCACAAGATGAGGGTTGACGTGGTATTCGATACCTGAGCCTGCGGGCCGGTGGTGGTCTGCAATCACGGCGTTGAGGCCAAAACTTCTGATCTCGTCTTGCATCCCGCTGCCAAGATCTGTGAAGAGCACGAGGTCTGGATCCTGGTTTGCGATCTCTTCTAAAGCTTGGGCGTCAAGCTGCTTGAAGAACAGGGCGCGATATTCGATCCCTGCTCGTTTTAGCGCTTTGCAGGCGATTCCTGCTGAGGTGAGGCCATCGGCATCGACATGAGATGCCACCAACACCTTTCGGTGGCGTAATATCTCCCTTGCAGCTTTCTCGCACATCTTAGTAAGGGCGGCCAGTTCTTTTGAGGTGGAAACGTCTCCCATCACCGTTCGGTTCGATCTGATCTCATATATCGTTTCGGATCTGGTGCAATAGCCATGCCTTCCGTCAAAGATGAATGGAGAGCAATCCGTGCTTTGTAGTCAAAAAAAGGGGGGGTAACGCGGCCTATTTCATCGAGATCGATGAAATCTGGCGTCACCTTGTTTACGTCGAGAAGGTAGCTTTGAAGAGGATGATGAAAAAGTGGTCAGAAGAGAGTCTGTAGAGGTGCGGCTAAAGCTGAGACAAAGCCGGTCAAAGGCCGCAAGTATCGCCTCGCCCGCTTATCGGCGCCACATGCCCTCCTGCGCCCAAAGGCGCAGGAGGGCACCATCGTCTTCCTGGCGCGGGTAAACTCAAATTTCTTGATCGGCATCCTTCCGCTTGCGGCTCTGGTCACGCTCCCGATCCAGAAGGGTCGATGCTAGCGTTGG
>Ga0222683_1000414_pt1 | contig 14901 bp, 14 predicted proteins | sample AntAcemetage1073_FD_179841 | JGI IMG/M metagenome (GOLD analysis project Ga0222683, IMG submission 179841) | Saline water microbial communities from Ace Lake, Antarctica - #1073 | ecosystem: Environmental > Aquatic > Non-marine Saline and Alkaline > Saline | place: Antarctica: Ace Lake... | reverse complement strand
AATATTGAAAAGTTTAATAAGTTATTTATGAAAAATTTTGATAAAATAGTATTAAGCCAGCTCTATACGAATAATCGGTTGGTAATTGATGTGGACCCGACAAGAATGATTTAAATATTTAAATCGAAGAATTAAACAGATTTAAGTAGGGATTACGACAAGAAAGGCTCGATAAAGATGTAGGGGATAATCCATTGAAAGGGAAGACATGATTACACTTATGGTATAATAAAATTAAAGAGAACATGTAAGAGTACCCGAGTGATATAAAGAAATCCTTATAATTAGAACTATGATATTTAAAAAGTATTGGAGGAAAATTATGGCAGTTTTAGAAATTAGAAAATTCGGAGATACTGCATTAAGAGAAAAAGCATTGAAAGTAGATGAAATAACTCCTGATATAGATAAACTGATAAAAGATATGATAGAAACAATGTATGCTTCCCTGGGTGTAGGTCTGGCAGCTCCGCAAATAGGTGTTTCAAAAAGAATAATTGTTATTGATGGAGAAGAAGAGGGGCTTTTTATAATAATTAATCCTGTCATCCTTAAAAAAGAAGGAAAAATAATTGAAGAAGAAGGGTGTTTAAGTGTACCGGGAATTTATAGTAAAGTCACCCGTTATGAAAAAGTGACAGCAGAGGGGATAAACCAAAAAGGGGAAAAAATAAAAATATCTAAAGATGGTTTAATCGGGAGAGCATTGCAGCATGAAATTGACCATTTGGAAGGTGTTTTATTCATTGACCGGGTTAGTAAAATTAAAAGACAAATTTTACTAGATGAATATAAGAAGAAGAAGGAAAACTAACGTAAAGAGTATAGCCTATTGATAAAACAGTATATAGCATCGAGTTAAGAAAGAATAGGAAAAGATAAATTAAAACAGTATCGAGAAAGACAACATATTAGCATCGAGTATCACGTAAATATTTAAAGATAAGATTCGTGAAAAACTTCGGGGAAATTAGCATATAACGTGTAAGTTTGTGCAGGAAGTGAAAGTAAAATTAACGCAAACTAAAAGGATTAGTTAAGAATAAATATAAAAAAGAAGGTGGATACTATAACTAAGATTATTTTTATCGGAACTGCAGAATTTGGTGTTCCGGTCTTGGAAGCATTAATAAATAATAAAAAAAATATATTACAAGTCGTTACCCAACCGGATCGTCCGAGAGGAAGGGGAAAAAAGATATTACCTCCACCTATAAAGAAGGCGGTAGTAGATCGGAAAGTTACAATATTTCAACCGGAAAATATTAATGAAATTAATTTTGTAAAAAAACTGGAAGCATTGGAACCTGATATTATCCTGGTAGTTGCTTATGGTCAGATACTTTCAGAAAAAATACTAAATATTCCGAAAGTCGGTTGTATTAACATACACGGATCTTTATTACCGGAATATCGAGGTGCCGCGCCTATTAATTGGGTTATCATAAATGGTGAAAAAGAAACCGGTATAACGTTCATTTGTATGAACAGCAAAGTAGATGATGGAGATATTATCGCTCGATTTAAAGTAGATATTTTACCCAATGAAACTTTTGGAGAGTTAAGTGAAAGATTATCCAACTTGAGCGCAAAAACCATCAACAAGGTATTGAATGATTTTCAAAATAAAAAATTATCTCCAATTCCTCAGAATAGAAAAATTGCAACTTATACAAGAAAAATGAATAAAAAAGATGGTGAAATTAACTGGAAGGAAAAATCTAAAAAAATATATAACCGGATTAGGGGTACTATTCCTACTCCTGGTGCATATACTTATTATAAAGGAAAAAAAATAAAGATTACACAGTCGAGTTGGATATCCGGTGATGAAAATCAGAGTCTATCCCATGCGGCTTTCCCTGGTGTTATTGTAGCTATTGAGAAAGATGGCTTATTGGTTTCAACAGGGGACAGTGGACTGATAAAAATAATTAAATTGATTCCTGCTGGTGCGAAAGAAATGTCAGCCGGGCAATTTGTTAACGGCTATAAAATTAAAATAGAAAATACACTTGGAGAATAATACAAGTTGAAACATAGAATTTGTGGAAGCATTCACAGATTATAATGAGTAAGGAGATATTTAATGTTATTTTTTGATAATTCAATAATTATATTGATTCCGGCGATATTATTAACCCTTTACGCACAATACAAAGTAAAAACAGTCTATATGAAATATGCGAAAATTCCGGCTGAAAACGGGTTAACCGGTAGGGAAATAGCCACTCAATTGTTAAAAAACAGAGGGTTGGAAAAAGTAACTATCGAACTGGTGCCTGGAAATCTTTCCGATCATTATGATTCCAGGAAAAAGAAGTTGGGACTTTCCAGAGAAGTATATCATGGTAAATCAATTGCCGCCCAGGGTATTGCAGCACACGAAATTGGTCATGCAATGCAGGATTCGTTAAAATATTTTCCACTTGCCTTACGAAGCAACCTTGTTCCGATTAGCAATATTGGATCCCGCATGGCAGTGCCTTTATTTCTGATTGGTTTTTTATTCAGTATTCCGGGACTGATGGAAATCGGAATCATTGCGTTTTCCTTAGCAGTATTATTTCAGATTGTCACACTGCCGGTAGAATTTGATGCAAGTAAAAGAGCTATAAAATTGCTAAGTATAGGAGACATTATTTCAGAAAAAGAAGCTATTTCCGTTAAGAGAGTTCTTGATGCAGCAGCTTTAACGTACGTTGCTGCAACTGCCGTTGCAGTCATGCATTTACTAAGACTTATTGTTTTAAGAAATAGAAGAGGATAGGAAAATAGATTAAGCTTATGCGAAGATTAAATGTTGATCCGATAAGAGAGATCATATTAGATATTTTAGTAAAAATAGATTCTAATCAGGGATATATTAATGTACTAGTTAACCAAGCTCTTAAAAAGAATAAAATAGCAAAAAGGGATGCTGCTTTTATTCAGGAAATTACCTATGGTGTTATCAGAAACAGGATTAAAATAGATTGGGTGATTTCCCGGTTTTCCGCCAATAAAATTGATAAAATGAAAATTCTAATTAGAAATATAGTAAGAATGAGCATTTATCAAATGTTGTTTTTAAAAAAAGTACCGGGTTATGCAGCATGCAACGAAGCGGTTCAACTGGCGAAAAAATACGGAAACATTAAAACCGCTAGTTTTGTCAATGCTATTTTAAGAAATATTATTCGTAGGGAAAATGAAATTAAATGGCCTGAAAAGGAAAAAGAACCTGCGTTGTATTTGTCAATCATGTATTCGCATCCACTTTGGGTCATTGAACGCTGGATAAAAAGATTCGGGTATGAAAATACATTAAAAATCTGTATAGCCAATAACACAATACCCCCTTTAACTATTAGAACCAATACTTTAAAATTAAATCGTTCAGATTTAAAAGAGATATTAGAGAAAGAAGAAATAACGGGAGTAGAAGGTCAGTTTACCGGGGAAGCGTTATACGTTAAGGGTATTACCAATGTTTCAGAACATTCCGGTTTTAAAAATGGTCTATTTCAAATTCAAGATGAATCATCAATATTGGTTTCACATTTAGTTAATCCCTTGCCGGGCGAGTTAGTTATTGATGTTTGCAGCGCTCCAGGTGGAAAAACAACTCATCTTGCGCAGTTGATGAATAATAAGGGAATTGTGATTGCCATGGATATCAGTAAAAACAAACTGAAAACAATCAATGCAAATTGCAACAGATTGGGGATTAATATTGTAAAGATATTGCAACATGATGCCACAAAGACAAAAAAAGAATACTTAAATAAAGCAGATAAGGTTCTGGTAGATGTTCCCTGCTCATGTTTAGGTGTATTGAGAAGAAAGCCTGATATAAAATTACAGTTATTTAATCGGGAAAGATTATTTCAATTATCTCAATTACAGTTGGAAATATTATCAGTATCATCAGATTATGTGAAAGAGGGTGGTGCATTAATATACTCCACCTGCAGTACCGAGAACGAAGAGAACAGGGAAGTTGTTAAGAAGTTTTTAAAAAGAAGCCCGCATTTTGAATTAGAAAATTTAAGCACATTTAACAAAAAGAGAAATTTAATAGTTAACAAATCAAAAGAAAATGAATTTATTAAGATATATCCGGGAATTTCTAATTCTAATTTAGATGGCTTTTTTATGGCTAGAATGATTAAAAAGGGGCAGTAGTAATGATAGAAAAAATATTTTATGCTGTTTTTAAATCAGTTGCTACCTTTCTATTTATCCTGTTTCTCGTTATTATTGGCGGATTATCTGCACTATTTGTATTTCAAAACATCTTTTCAGTTCCGGATACTGTTGTTCCTTCTGTGATTCATGAAAATTTAGAGATTGCGCAAGAAAAGATTTATAATGCAGGATTGAAAATTGTCATTTCGGGAGAAGAATACAATAATCAAGTATCTGAAAACCTTATTATAAAGCAAAAACCGGATTCCGGTTCCGTAATAAAAGAAAATAGAGAAGTAGAAGTCATACTTAGCAAAGGGAGAAAGCTTGTAGCTATTACAATTCCTGATTTGAAAGATAAAAATTATGATGAAGCAGTTTCTATTATCAAGGAATACGGTCTTGTTTTGGGAAAAGTTACGCTTACTAATCATTTTTCCATTCCCAAAGGCCAGGTTATTACTCAAATACCCAAACCCGGAGACATCCTTGCAGAAGATATAAAAATTAATTTATTGGTTAGCAATGGACATTATTAGAAGAGTAGCGTTTAGCGTGGAGCGTATAGCATATAGGTGTGGGTGAGAAGTGAAGGCAAGATTTGCGAAAAACGAAAAGTTAAAAGCGCAAAACCAAAACTTAAAATTTAAAATTGAGGAGTAAAAGGAAAAAACGTAGGCAGAAAAAACCAAAGAGATATATACAAGAATTGCGGTAGTATCACGGCGTTATAGTTGTAAAATTTAGTTGGAAAATTTTATATTAAGGAGAAATTAGAAGTTGAAAGAACAAAAATTAAAATATTGGTTAGCATGGAATAGTATATCGGATATAGGTCCGAAAAGATTTTATATACTTTTAAAAAAATATGGTACGGCTGAAAATGCCTGGTTGGAAAACACAGGAACCATTTCAAAATTACTCAATTTAAATACCAATATTTCTCAACGATTTACAGAACAAAAGAAAAATATAATTCCTGAAAGACAACTTGATTTAATAGAAAAAAATCAGGTTAAAGTCGTTACCAAGGAGGACAGTTTATATCCCGCTAACTTAAAAGAAATTCATCTGCCTCCACCTGTATTATATTACAAGGGAACTTTGCTCGACACAGATAAAAATTCCATTTCTATCGTGGGATCAAGGAAAGCAACTTATTATGGGAAAATGGTTGCTGAGAAATTTAGCAAGAATCTATCTTTGGTCGGATTAACGGTTATAAGCGGGTTAGCCAGAGGAATAGATACTATCGCGCATAAGGGGGCATTATTTGTAAATGGAAGAACTATAGCGGTCCTGGGTTGCGGAATTGATTTAATATATCCTCCGGAAAACAGAAAACTTGCTCGTGAGATAGAAGAATCGGGAGCGGTTATTACTGAATTTCCATTATTTACCTTACCTGAAAGGCAAAATTTTCCCAGAAGAAATAGAATTATCAGCGGGTTAAGTTTAGGAACTCTTGTCGTTGAAGCAGCAGAAAAAAGTGGAGCACTTATTACGACAGATTTTGCCCTTGAACAGGACAGGGAAGTATTTGCTATTCCGGGAAATATAAACTCACCATTATCGAAAGGTACTCATAATTTAATCAAACAGGGAGCAAAATTAGTTAATAACTATAATGATATTTTAGAAGAGATATCTTTTGAGATACCTATAAAAGTAGAAAATGAAAAGAAAAAAGAGTTACCTGGTTTAATTAATTTATCAGAAGATGATTTATTAATCTATAATTTATTGTCTAAACAGAAATTAACACAAATTGACGAAATAACCGGAAAGAGCAAATTATCAGCCAATAAGGTAAGTGCAATTATGTTAAATTTGGAATTAAAAGATTTAATTAAAGAGCTTGAGGGAAAAAATTACATAAAAGTTTAATATTTATCAGAAGTAACTATGATCCTTTTTTACGATGAAGCACTAAACACAAATTAAATTAGTAAAATCTTATTGCCTTAATTTAATTGTTTTAGTATAATAACAAAGTCGGGGCGTAGCGCAGTTTGGAAGCGCACCTGAATGGGGTTCAGGGGGTCGGAGGTTCAAGTCCTCTCGCCCCGACCAGAAAATATGAAAAATTATAATGAATTTTTTATACAAAAGTAATTTTATATTTTCTATTCCTCACCATTTTTTCCCATCAAAAATAAATTCTCTGGAAATGATAATGTAAAATAAGGCATTAAAAAATATGGGATTTTTATTCTATATAGAATTTATGGAAATAGAATAATAATGAAAGAGTAAAATGACTATATAAAAAGGAGAAAAATTTGTGCCAAAGTTAGCAAAAGTATATCGTGGGAAAATAGTAGAAAGTTCGCATACCGGTCATATAGCTGTTGTAAATTCAAATGGAAAGTTACTGAAATATTTAGGAAATCCCTATCGAATCACTTATGCCCGCTCGGCAGTAAAGCCAATACAGGCAATACCGGTTTTAGAGACCGGAGCAGCCGATAAATATGCTTTGTCTGACGCAGATTTAGCATTAATTTGTTCTTCGCACAATGGAGAACCACAACATACAGGACGAGTTTTAGCCATTCTAAAAAGGGCAAGTATCAGCGTAGATGCATTACAATGCGGAACACATATTCCACTGGCAAGGTATGTTTACGAGAAACTAATTAAAGAAGGAAAAGAACTGACATCTCTTTATCATAATTGTTCAGGAAAACATGCAGGGATGCTGATAACTGCAAAACATATGGGTGAAACTTTAGAAGATTATTATAAACCGGAACATCCGGTGCAACAAAGAATACTAAAAATTATCTCAGAAATCTTTGATTATGAGATTAATAAGATAAAAATTGGAATCGATGGATGTGGGGTACCCGTTCATGCGTTACCACTGGAACGATTAGCGTACGCATTTGCAAGGTTGGCAAATCCTGAAACTTTTAGACCTGAACGAATCATGGCTTGTAAGAGAATTACAGAAGCCATGATGAATTACCCGGAAATGGTTGGAGGAACGGGGCGTTTTTGTACAGATTTTATGAGGGTTTCACAGGGAAGACAATTCGGTAAACTTGGAGCAGAATCCGTATATCTGGTTGGTGACATAAAATCTGGCATTGGAATTGCCATTAAAATTGAAGACGGTAATACCAGGGCTCTATACCCTGTTGTTCTCGAAGTTTTGAAACAATTAGATTTACTAAAAAAAGAACAAATTGAGCAATTGACATCCTATTACATGCCAAAATTGAAAAATACCCGAAATGAAGAGATTGGGAAAATTGTCACCTCGTTTAAATTACAAGGTTAAAAACACGTTTACAAAATATTTTACTTTTATTTTATTTCTTTTTCTCTTTCTTCACTCGCTACTGATTTACATTCTGATTACGTTAGTGTAAACTTTAATGGGATAGTTTGATATAAAGAAGGATACTATTTTAAAGAATAGATGCTTCAACGGGAGGAAAGTAATGAAAAATACTCGTCAACTCACGAGCAGCATTGTATTAATTATTATATTACTTACTTTTTGTGTAAATGTTTTTTGTGGAGAAAATCAAACGATAGGGGAGTTATATTTTCAAGGTGTAGATTTAATAGATAACCATGAGAAATACGAAGAAGCATTAACTTATTTTCAGCAGATTTTGCAAATTGAGCCGGACAATGCAGATGCTCATTTTCAAATCGGAAAGATATTTAGAAATGTTTGTCAATTTAATAAAGCGATAATCTCTTATAAAAAAGCTATCAATTACCGGCCAGATTACAGTTCTGCCTACTATGGATTAGGATTATCATATTTAGAGCTTAAAAAAAATGATGAAGCATTGGATTCATTTAAGCAGGCTATTCGCAATAAACCGGATTTTGCCCGTGCCCATTATGGATTGGGCTTGGTATATAACGAATTGGAAAGATACAATGATTCTATTGCTGCTTTTGAGCAGGCTTTGCTTATTGAACCTGTTGATGCACAAACTTATTATGGACTGGGAATTACATATGAGCAGATTGGTGAATACCAAAAATCAATTGATGCACTGGAAAAAGCAGTGTACTATCAATCAGACTATGGCAAGGCATATTATCATCTTGGGATGAATTATAAAGAACTGGAAATATTTCCTGAGGCTATTAAAAATTTAGAAACTGCGTCAATATATCTAGCAGATTCTGCGGATACTATATATTATACGATTGGCATAATCTTAAAAGAAATGGAAGGCAAAGAAAAAGAAGCCATTGAAAGCTTTAAAAAAGCCACAAAAATTAATCCACAGTATGCTGACGCATTTTTCTATATTGGCTGGCTCAATAACGTACTAAAAAAATACGATAAAACCATAGAAGCTTATCTGGAAGTGATTAAGATTAATCCTGATTATTCTTATATTTATTATAATTTAGGGTGGGCTTATGGAGAATTGAAAAAATATCAAGAAGCTGCTGAAACTTTTAAAGAGGCGATTCTGCAAAATCCGGAAGATGAGGGTGCATATTATGGCTTGGGATGGGCATATAGCAAGCTGGAAGACTACACGCAGTCAAAGGACGCTCTCATAAAATCTATTCAACTCCAACCAGATTTTGTTTATGCCCATTATAGTTTGGGTGCAATTTATCTTGTTCAGGGAGACAGAAATGCTGCATTAGATGAATACAAAATTCTTATGGACCTGGACAAAGAGACTGCAAATCGATTGTTTGACCTGATTTATCAATAAATCAAATAGGGTAAATCTTTACATTTGAAATATAGTATCAGTTCGTCAAATATCCAAGCTTATAAAATATCTTCAATTATTTTAAGTAGGGGGAAATTTTAACAATGAGAAGAAAAGAGAAAGAGATAAAGGATAAGGATAAGATAATTAGGGTGTTTGATGATGCACAGGTATGTAGAATTGCCTTTAATGATTCACCTTTTCCTTATATTGTACCGGTTCATTTTGTTTCCGCAAAAGACTGTTTCTATTTTCATTCAGCTGAAAAGGGAAGAAAGATTGAATTGATAAAAAAGGACGGGCGAGTGTGTTTTGAAGTTGACAGACAGATTGAAATAATATCAGGTAAACAAGCTTGTAACTGGAGCACTAAATATGAAAGTCTAATTGGGGTGGGAAAAGCAATCATTGTACAAGATTTAGAAGAAAAAAGAGAAGCATTTTTGAATTTAATGGATAAATATTCGGGGAACAAAAACTGGAAAATTCCTCAAGGGGCACTAAAGAAGGTGACAGTTATAAGAGTAGATATTTCCAGCATCACAGGTAAGTTATCAGAGTCTTGATTTCATTGTATTATCTATAAAAATACTATAAAATTAACTAGTGATGTTTTATTAAAAAAATTACCAGGGAGTTAAAATAAAAATGAAGAAGAACTATGACGTAATTATTATAGGTGCCGGACCGGCTGGAATATTTACTGCTCTTGAATTAACAAAAAAAGCTAATTTATCTATATTAATAGTCGAAAAAGGAAAAAATATTGAGCAAAGAGAATGCCCAATGAGATCGAAAGGTGGAGGATGTTATCATTGCATTCCATGTTCCATATTGTCCGGATGGGGTGGAGCCGGTGCTTTTAGTGACGGTAAGTTAAACCTTTCAACCGAAATAGGAGGGCAGTTAGATAATTACATTGGTAAAAAAGAAGTAACCAAATTAATCAACTATACTGATAATATATATCTTGAATTTGGAGCAGATAAAAATGTATACGGTACGGAAAAAGAAGAAATAGAAATATTAAAAAGAAAAGCATCCTATGTAGGTTTAAAATTAATTCCTACTATCATAAGGCATTTAGGAACAGAAAAAAGCGTAGCTATATTACAAAAAATGCAAGACCATTTAACAGATAAAATTGATATTCAAACTAATACTGAAGTTGAAAAAATATTAGTTAATGATGAAAAAGTAGTAGGAATAAAAACTTTAAAGGGTGAGATAATTAAAGGAAAATATATTATTGCCGCACCTGGGAGAGTCGGTTCTGAATGGTTGAAAAAACAGGCAATTGAACTGAAAATAAAATTATATAATAATCCTGTAGATGTTGGTGTAAGGGTTGAAGTTCCCGCTATTACCATGAAACATCTAACCGATGTGATCTATGAATCAAAATTAGTTTATTATACGAAATTGTTTGATGATAAAGTCCGTACTTTTTGTATGTGTCCATATGGAGAAGTTACAACCGAATTCAATGATGGTATTACATATGTAAACGGGCACAGCTATCAAGAACATCGAACAGATAACACTAATTTTGCTTTATTGGTTAGTACAAATTTTACGGAACCTTTTAAACAACCGATAGCTTACGGAAAATATATTGCTAATTTGGCAAATATTTTAAGCGGAGGTGTGATAATTCAAAGATTAGGAGATTTGGAATTAGGACGAAGGTCAACACATGATAGAATTAATCATTCTATTGTTACGCCAACTTTGAAAGGTGCTATTCCTGGTGATTTGAGTTTTGTTTTACCTTATAGAATTTTAACTGACATCATTGAGATGTTAAAAACGATGGATAAAATTGCATCGGGTGTTTATTCTAAACATACGCTGATATACGGAGCCGAAGTGAAATTCTATTCATCAAGATTAGAATTGACAGATTGTTTAGAAACAAGAATTAAAAACCTATTTGCTATAGGTGATGGGGCAGGGATAAGCCGGGGCCTTATTCAAGCTTCTGCCTCAGGAATTATGGTTGCTGATGAAATATTAAAAAGGAGAAATACAAAGTAGAAAAACATGAGAATACTTTTAAGTAATGATGATGGGATATACGCTGAAGGAATTCAAGCATTAAAAGAGCATTTGAATTCTATCGCAGAAGTGATTGTTGTAGCTCCGGACAGGGAGAGAAGTACAATAAGTCACGCTTTGACTCTTCGCAAACCTTTAAAGGTAAAAGAAGTGAAAAACAAAGGAAAATTATGGGGATTTTCAATTAATGGTACCCCTGCTGATTGTATTATCGTTGGTTTATTGGAAATTATGAAAGATGAAAAACCGGATTTAATCGTGTCAGGAATTAACCATGGTCCCAACCTGGGAAATGATATTATCTACTCGGGGACAGTTGGTGCTGCCATGGAAGGGGCAATGAGAAATATTCCTTCACTGGCCGTATCTATCGATGACTATAAGCAATTTAAGTTTAATTCTGCTGCACGATTTACTAAAGAAATCATTTCTAATTTAATAAAACATAATTTACCAAAAAATCTATTACTGAATATTAATTTTCCCAATATCGAATACGAAGAATTGGAAGGCATCAAAATAACCCGGCATGGAAGAAGGGCTTATCAGGACGAGCTAAGTAAAATAAATGACCCGTGTGGAAGAGTACATTATTGGCTTGGGGGAGAATTAGAAAAAGGAGAAGTTGAACAAGATACTGATTTTGGAGCAGTTTATAATAGAAAGGTGTCTATTACACCAATTTCACTGGATTTGAGTGATTATTCCATCATGCCGGAAATGAAAAAATGGGTAAAGAAATGGAATTTGAATTGTAATAATTTAATTTAAGAAATATGGTATAGAGATGAATGAACAAATTTATTTAATCTTAATATTGGTTTTTGTTATTTTTGCACTTTCCAGATTTATAGTTAGACTATATAAATCAGAAAATCCAAAAGCAAAGAATGCTGTTTTTTATTTTAGAATGTTACTGGGTTTTTTAATTGCTATGATAATATATACAATGATAGGTGTGCTGAGAGGACAGGATGTTATAGGAAGATTTTTCGGAAAATAATATTTAGAAAAAATATTTTAAAAATATAAATCGAAGTGATTTTATATGAATTTTAAAAAAGCCCGGGAAAATATGATCAATGAACAAATCATTAAAAGAGGTATTAAGGATGAAAGAGTCCTTAAAGCCATAGCAGATATTCCCAGGGAAAATTTTGTTTTAAAACAAAATGAAAAAGAGGCCTATCTTGACTGTCCTTTACCAATAGGAATGGGTCAAACTATTTCACAGCCTTATATGGTAGCATTAATGACACAATGTTTATCCTTGGATGGTTCGGAATATGTATTGGAAATTGGAACCGGTTCAGGATACCAGACGGCCATTTTATCCAAATTAACTACCAGGGTTTACACTGTTGAACGTTTTAAAGTGCTTTCCGATAGAGCAAAAGCAAAATTTAATGAATTGGGTTTGAAAAATATTAAAACAATCGTTGGAGATGGCAGCCAGGGTTTGGAAAAGTATTCTCCCTATGGTGCAATCGTGGTTACAGCAGGAGCGCAACAGATACCGAAAAAATTAATAGAACAATTAAAAGAAAGTGGTAAAATTGTCATCCCGATAGGCAGCTCTCATTTTCAAGAACTTTTATTGGGAAAAAAAATAAAGAATAAACTAAAAATACAAAATTACGGTGGTTGCGTTTTTGTTCCCCTGATAGGAAGATATGGTTGGGTTGAATAAAAATAATGGAGCGGGAAACGGGGTTCGAACCCGCGACCTTTGGCTTGGGAAGCCAACGCTCTACCGACTGAGCTATTCCCGCAAATTAATAGCTTATTAAGTTTCCTCATTTATTTGTATGTGATATTATACCGAAATATTAAAAAAGTATCAACCAATTTAACAGAAAAGAGGTTTATTTTATTGAATTATTATTACAAAAACAAGAAAAAAAATAATGTTTTTAAAAAAGTTATTTTATTTTTAATGTCAATACTTATAATAGTTATTTTATTTGAAAGTATAGATTTAATCAGAAACAAAAATAAAATATACTCAGGAGTAACAGTTTTAGGGATACCATTAGAAGGATTAACCAGGGAAGAAGCAAGGTTAGTTATTGAGCCGATGGTAAAAAAGATAACAGATTCCAATCGTTTACTTGTGTTTGAAAATGAAAAAATAATTGTTAATCCCGGCGAACATTTGAAAGTTTCTGCTGACTTATCTGTAATTGTTAAGAACGCTTATGATATTTGCCGAAACGGAAGTATTGTTAAAAGAGTGGGTGAACGTATTTCAGTATGGAAAAATGGATATGAAATTCCCTTTGAGTTAGATTATAGTGAAGAAAAACTGTTGGATTTGTTTAAAAAAATAGATACAGTAGTCAATCGGGTTCCCGGGGAAGCTGAATTAAAAAATAAAAGAATCATTGAAAGCGTAACAGGGATAAAGCTTGATAGAGAGAAATTTAAAAATGAATTAATTGAAAATTTAAATTGTATAGATGATACAAAATATGAAATAAATATTTCTGTTATAACTACAAATCCTGGCACTAGTACGCTTGATATATTAGAAAAACTGGGAATTAAACACAGATTGGCAGATTATTCTACCTCAATTAAAGGAAAAGAAAAAAATACTATATATAATATTGCCTTAGCTGCTGAAATGATTAACGGAATCATAATAGAGCCGGAATCGATATTTTCATTTAACCATTATGTAGGTCCGGCTGAAAAAGAAGATGGTTATAAAGAAAGCACTATTATTGCCAATGGTAAATTTGTGAATGGCTATGGGGGAGGTGTTTGCCAAGTGGCAAGCACACTTTACAATGCACTCATTCTGGGAAACTTTGAAATCGTTCAAAGGTATAATCATTCTGTCTATGGAGATGCTACAAAATATGTACCTCTAGGAAGAGATTCGGGAATATTTTACGGATACAAAGATTTAAAATTTAAAAATAATTATGGTGATATTGTTATTTTTGCTAAAGTTACAAGAGATACTTTGAGAGTGGTTATTTTAGGAAAAGAGGAAAATAACGCGGAAATTGAAATCATCAATAAAGATAAAAAAATCATTGATTATGAGATTATAAGAGAAAAAGATATTGACCTGGGCAAAGGACAGGAGGTTGTTGCTCAGGAAGGAGTAAATGGATATGAAATAAAAACTTATCGGATTGTTAGACAGAACGGTGAAGAAAAAATAGAATTATTATCCTCAGATGTATATAAGAGCGTCCCCATGATTATTAAGGAAAATTAGAGGAAAAAAACAGTATCAAGTATAAAGTATTGAGTATCGAGTGAAGAAAGAGAAGAAAAGATACAAAAAAAATAAAAACATATCTCACTGATAAATTGATAAATTGGCAAATCGGCTAATTGGAAAATTGGTAGTGCGGCAAATAGGTAAATCGGTCAATTGGTGAATTTATCCTACACAATGGAAAGGCAAATACAATTAATGATATATAAGAAGAATAGTTTTAAAATAATTATTATCTCATTATTAATGCTATTAATTCTTTTTATTTCCCATCCTGCTGCTGCTTCAACTATTGAGACAAAATATATCTGCATCGGAACAGATTTTGAGACCCCGGTCTATATCATGAAAACTGAGACAAAAAAACCTGTTATAATGATTATTGCGGGGACACATGGAAATGAACCAGCCGGTATTGTGGCAGTAAACTATCTAAAAGATAATCAGGGTATCAAAAAAGGAACGCTTTTAATGATTCCGAATGCAAATATTTTAGCATGTAAAAATGAGGTAAGAAGCTTCCCTAAAGATATAAATCTAAATAGGGTTTATCCCGGAAATAAACAGGGTAATAGTGTAGAAAAAATTGCTTATGAGATATTTAATTTAATGATAAACTATGACATTGATTTTTTAATTGATTTACATGAATCAAGGGAATTTTACAAAGTAAATTCACAAAATTATGGGCAAACGCTTGTCTTGGATTGCTATGATGATTCCTTATTGGAA
>Ga0222683_1000407_pt1 | contig 15039 bp, 8 predicted proteins | sample AntAcemetage1073_FD_179841 | JGI IMG/M metagenome (GOLD analysis project Ga0222683, IMG submission 179841) | Saline water microbial communities from Ace Lake, Antarctica - #1073 | ecosystem: Environmental > Aquatic > Non-marine Saline and Alkaline > Saline | place: Antarctica: Ace Lake... | reverse complement strand
ACTGGCTAACTGACACACCCTCTCCGCCACTTTTATTACATGAACTTGGCAACGGCACAACCTGTAATCAGCAATTTATTAATGTATAAACATACTTTGATGTGTGCAAATTTATTCATAGAAACGTTTTTTCGGCGGGTGATAAGCTACTTCTCCCAGGCATGGTTGATTGCCGGGTTCCCTCCTTCGCAGTCTATAATACTTTATCCGCTCAGCTTCAAGTTCGACTTCACACCTTACCAGTCGATGAAGCCAGTGCTCGTCTACACTGAATGTATGCCCAAGTATGTATACTGCTCCTTTCTCACTGGTTCGACGAATGTATATTATTCGCCCTTGCGGACAAGCCTGCAAATCCAATTCCCACTCTTCGGGAAATGGCCGCCTTGGAGGCGCATCAGCAATTCGATGTGCCATACGGTCCCGGTAGGCCGTAACATAACGATCAGACCTAATTGTGAGATCAGCAATATCCTTATGCTGAAACCTGGCCCATACTTTCGATTCCCACCGCCCGTTATAGTTCTCAATGCTCGCCTGAAAACCCCTCTCTCGCGGTGGAGTAAAGACCGGGATGACTCCCAATCCCAAACACAATCGCATCACTCGACTGATCGAATCCTTGTGATGATGCGCTCCTTGAAATCGCGTATCATTATCAAACTGAGCATATTGTGGCAATCCTACTTCCTGCCAATGTTTGGTCAGAGACACTACAGTCGCCTTTGCGCTTACTCGCTCCATAGGCCACGATACCGGAAGCCTTCCGTGAAGCGAAATACCATTGAGCACATCGACATGAGTGCCCCCCTTAATAACCAGATCTTCCACCACATCAAAACTATCAAGCTCGGCAAGCTCATTCACTACATCAGGCAAATACCAACCTCGTGTTGGTGCAGGTCGACGTACACGTGTTTTCCCGTCCAATGCACCACGTCGTTCAAGGATGCGGCCTATGGTGCGAGGACATGGGGCATCTTTGATGCCTTGACTTTCCAGTTCACGATAAATAGCCTCCGCACCGTATTCACCAAGATCGCTGACTTCGCGCAGTTTCTTTCGAACAGCCAATATTTTATCTTCTATAGCTTTCGGCGCACGGTTGACCTTTTTCGCGATTGGAGGTCGATCATCCCAATTAATTCGATCCAGTCTTTGCCCTGCTGTTCGTTCTATCCAGTATTGAACGGTCGAAAAATGATAGCCATATTTCTTCGCTACCTGCCTTTGCGATGCTCCATGTCTTATTTCACTAATCATTGCTCGGCGCAAACCGGCCACATTATTTTTTGACCATTATGAACTCCTATGTTAATTTTTTGAGGTATCATAACACAATCAAGTGACGGAGAGGCTCTGTCAGTTAAGTGGCGGAGAGGCTCTGTCATGTGGCCGTTAATGGCTAATTTACTGCCTCGGAATTTCAAAAAGATCCGACAAAGTCGGAGCCGGATAAATTAATGAGCGAAGCGAGCTAATTTATGAAGATTGATGATATTGGAGAGTTCGGCTTTATAGAGAGGCTCAAGAATTTCATGCCCTCTTCGCCGGCAGTCATAGTCGGAGCGGGCGACGACGCGGCCGTCCTTGTGTCGCCGAAGAAGGACCGGCACGTCCTCCTCTCGTGCGACACGGTCGTCGAGGGGATACATTTCGCCTCCGGGACGGAGCCCGGGAGGGTGGGAAGGAAGGCGGTCGCGGCGGCCCTGAGCGATATTGCCGCGATGGGGGGAATAGCGCGAGCCGCGCTGGTGAGCATAAGCCTGCCCCCCGGCACGGATCTTTCGTACGTGGAGAGCATATACAGAGGGATAGCCGGGCTCGCGGGCGAGTACGGCGTGGGAGTGGCGGGGGGTGACACGGTGAGGTCGCTTTCGGGGATATCCATAACCGTCTCGGTGATTGGAGAGGTGGAAGAGTCGTGCCTGTCCCTGCGGTCGGGGGCGAAGATCGACGACGCGATACTGGTCACGGGGTGGCTGGGCGGCGCGTCGATGGGAAAGCACCTCGACTTCGAGCCGAGGATGAAAGAGGCGCGGTTCCTCGTCGAGAATTTCAACGTCCACTCCATGATTGATATATCCGATGGCCTGGCCTCGGACCTGATGAAGGTAGCGGAGGCGTCCGGCGTCGGCGTCCGCCTCCTGGAGAAGAGGATCCCCCTCTCCCCGTCGATAGCGGGCCTGCCCCCCGGCGAGGGGCTCGAGCGCGCCCTGAACGAGGGGGAGGAGTTCGAGCTTCTCCTCACCATGGAGCGGATGGAATCGAGAAAGGCGCGTGCGCTCTTCGATGAGCGGTTCCCGATACCTCTCACGCGCATCGGGGACGTGACGGATATCAGGGGGCCGATCGTTGTCCAGGGGAAGGACGGGAGCTTCCGTTCGGTGGAGCCGGGAGGGTATGACCATTTCAAGGGTGATATCTCGCAGCCCGGGTGAGACGAGGGAAGTCGCGGCGCGCCTGGCTGAGACGCTGGCGCCCGGTGATGTCATAGCCCTGAAGGGAGAGCTCGGCTCCGGAAAGACGTGCTTCGTCCAGGGGCTGGCAAGGGGATTGGGCGTGGGGATGCTCGTCAACAGTCCCTCATTTACGATAGTGAAGGAGTACGAGGGGAGAATCCCTCTCTACCATTTCGACGTCTACAGGCTTTCCGGCAGCGGGGGTCTGAACGGCATAGGCTGCGAGGAGTACTTCTACGGCGGCGGCGTGACGGCGATAGAGTGGGCCGATAAGATCGAGGAGATGCTGCCGCCCGGAACGACTACTGTTAGCCTGACGATACTCGGGGAGAAAGAGAGAGAGATTGTGATAGAGGGAGAGGCTTGAAATTATCATGCTGATTCTCGCAATAGAGACATCGTGCAGGGAGGGCGGCGTGGCGCTTCTTAGCGATGGCAGGCTCCTGGGGGAGATGCGCATGGATACGCGGCTCAATCACTCGGCGGGCCTGGTCGCCGCGATAGGAGAACTCCTGGCCGGAAGCGGGTGCGAGAGGGAAGATGTGGAAGGCATAGGCGTTGACGTCGGGCCGGGGTCGTTCACGGGCGTGCGGGTCGGAGTTGCGGCCGCGCGCGGGCTCGCGAGAGGCCTGTCCGCGTCTTTGACGGGAGTGACGAGCCTGGAGGCGCTCGTATCGGCGGACACGTCGGGCAGGCGCTACCTCTTTCCCCTCATCGATGCGCGGGGAGGGTTTTTCTATGGCGCCCTCTTCGGGAACGGGGACGGCTGCATGGAGCGTTTGACCGAGATAAAGCTGTTGAAGCCCCTTGAATTAACCGGGGAGGTCCCGAAGGGGACGTATTTCTTCGGGCCAGGCCTTTCGGCGTGCAGGGACGAGCTGGAGAAAGAGATAGGCGCCGGGGCCGCGCTGGATGTGGACGACCGGTTTCCGACCGCTGCCGGGGTGGCCGTGCTGGCGGCCGAAAAGTTGATGGCGGGCCGCCCCGATGACCCGAAACCGGTTTACCTGAGATCATACGTAAAAAAGCAATGAATGGCCCTGGGAGCATGTCCAAATAAATGCACAGCGAGTACGATGAAGTTGTCAGCCGTCTTGGAATAAGCGACAGGCTGTACAAGACGTGGGCGGAGATTGACCTCGGGAAGGTCAAAAGGAACCTGCTGGGCATTAGGCGGCGCGTCGGGGAGGGGGTGAAGATCCTCTCAGTCGTCAAGTCGGACGCCTACGGCCACGGCATGGTCGCTATCTCCGGAGCAGTCCTGGAAGCGGGCGCAGATTGGCTCGGTGTCTCCAACGTCTACGAGGCGGTTATATTGCGCGACGCCTTTCCCGGAGCACGGATACTCATCCTAAGCGCGGGGATGGCGGGCCACGCCCGGACTATCGTCGAGCGGGGGCTGACGCCAGTCATATGCTCGGGGGAGATGCTGGATGCCGTCGCCGCGGAGGCGATGAAAGCCGGGAAAGTTCACGATATCCACATCATGATCGATACCGGGATGGGGAGGATCGGTGTTTGGCACGAGAACGCCCTGGCTTTTATCAGGAAAGCTGCGGGGACTGAGGGCGTCAGGGTGGAGGGTCTCTGTTCGCATTTCTCCTCGTCATTCATGGCCGACCAGGTGTTCTCCAGGGGCCAACTCGATGCTTTCTGTAATATCGTCCGGCTGCTCGAGGAAGAGGGGATCGCCGTGCCTATCAGGCACATGGCCAACAGCGGGGGAATCCTCAACGTCCCCGAGGCGTATTTCAACATGGTGCGGACGGGGATCCTGCTCTACGGTGTCCTTCCCACCAGGTATATAAAAGAGGAGATAGGCCTCGAGCCCGTTCTTACCCTGAAGACGGAGGTCTGCTATCTGAAACGGGTCGGCCCGGGACGGTCTATAAGCTACGGCAGGATATACACAACGGAGCGTGACACCCTTATTGCGACCGTCCCGATCGGCTACGGCGACGGCTACAAGAGGCCTCTCTCGAACAGGGGGGAGGTCCTGGTACGAGGCAGGCGGGCCCCCGTTATCGGCCGCGTCACCATGGACCAGATCATGGTGGACGTCACCCGCGTGCCCGGCGTGAGCGTCGGCGACGAGGTCGTCGTCATCGGGCAGCAGGGTGACGATGAGATCACAGTCGACGAGATAGCCGGCCTCGTGGGAACGATCCCCTACGACCTCCTCTGCTCCCTCGGCAAGCAGGTCCAGCACCGCATCTTTAAATAAGGGGTCAAAATAAGGGGTCAGGTCTACGCATTACTCTTATTCCGCGTTGATTGTGTAGCGAGCGCTCGCGGGGACTATATTTCCAGCGAACTCCGAGGATAAATGATTTATTGGTGGATGATGAGAGACGATGTTATCATTTATTCTGAGAGGGGCAGTGATGGCTAGACCTTTAAGAGTTCAATTCCCTGGTGCCTGCTACCATGTGATGAACAGGGGAGAAAAGGGGAATAAAATTTTTTTCAACGACAGCGACAGGAATATGTTTCTTTCCTTGCTCGTTTCAGCTGTCGATATGTTCCGTATAAAGGTCTTCGCTTTCTCGCTCATGGATAATCACTTCCATCTTCTTCTCCAGACGATGGAAGCGAACTTAGCAAAGGTGATGCGTCACATTGGCGGGGTTTATACGCAGAGGATAAACCGCAAATACAAATTGGATGGCCACGTGTTCAGGGGGCGCTACAAGTCAATCCTGGTGGATCGGGACAGTTATTTACTGGAGGTAATCCGTTACATTCATTTAAATCCGGTGCGGGCAGGACTCGTGAAAGCTCCGGAAGAACACAGATGGACAAGCCATAGGTTGTATATCGCTCCTGTTCGACAATACTCCTGGGTATCTACAGGAGAGATATTGGCTTTATTCGGGAAAGATACTCGAAGTTCACGATTAGCTTTTAACGATTTCGTCAAGCAAGGGGTTCCCGAACGCATAGGGAAGTTTTACAGTCAGAAGCGCCTCCCCGCCCTGTTGGGCTCTCCCAGCTTTATTGAAAAAATACGGGAACGTTATGTTAAGAAGTATGAGGAAGATTATGAGTTGCCGGAGGCAAAGCGCATTGGGAAAATCCCGTTGAATGAAATTGCAAAATTGGTAGCACGAGAGTACCAGGTAGATGTCGACAAGATGAGGAGGGGCAGGAAAAAGGTCAAAAACCAGCCTAGGCGGTTGGCGATCTATATTGCTAAGCGATACGTGGGGTACTCCCTTCGAGATATCGGCGAATTCTTTCAGATCGGAAGCTATACAGGCGTGAGCTCAATTGTTCGGCGGGTTCGGAAGGAGTTGTTGGAGAATAGACAAATGGAGGAAAAATTGAACTCGCTTCTTAAAACGCTGAGGCTGGACGGGAATAAGAGTAATGCGTAGACCTGACCCCTATATGGGGTGGACAAAGGGGTGGGGATGTGCTATTACTATAAAGTAAAGCTCTACGACGCATGTCCGGCAACCATCAAAGGAAGCGGAAAATTATGAAGGGGCCACGCGCTGCAGCTCTCCTTGCTGTTTCTTCCTTTCTCTGTATTTCACCTCTCTTCGCCCAGACACCGACTCCTACGATCACGCCCACGCCGCCGCCGTGGTCCGACTTTACCTACATCGACTGGAACCCCGGCATAACGGCGGCTATACAGGGGGATACAGATAACCGCCACTACGAGTGCAGGACAGTTTGGGACGGGGCACAGTTCGTCAACATACACGAGCAGGACCGCGGCCCGTCTGATTACTCGCTCTGGATCTCCTATTCCCCTTACGGCAAGGTCTGGTCGACGCCTACGCCGATAGACGTGCCGCGGACATGGAACATCGGCCACCATGCCGTGGCCTGCAACCCGAACGGCTTTCCCGAGAGCGACATAATGCCGACGCGCACGCCGGGCCTGACCATCAAGTACAAGATGTGGTACTCGGCGTACGGAGACAATAACCACTACCGGTACTCCGAGTCGGAGGACGGCATCACATGGATTTTAGCTCTCGAGTACGACTACTGCCCCCCATTCTATAAAAAGTCGGATTTCGACCCCGGCGAGTGCGGCACGACCCAGATAATGATAAAGCCTGACGTTCTCTACAGGCCCGACGGATCGGCGTCACTCGACACGGGCGACCCTATGAACAACCGCTACATCATGTACCTGGGCTCCAGCAGCAACAACGATTGCTCCGGCAATCCCGGCTACTTCGAGATGTACATATCGAAGGACGGCCTCGACTGGACTCTCTACGCGTGGGACCAGCAGTGCGAGGGCCGATGGAACACGCGGCCGACGCCTACGGGTGGCTGGGGGACGACGCCGACGCCGACGCCCGAGCCGTACGACATAATCACCTTCGATGGATGCTCTGATCCTTCATCAGGCCAATATGTCTGTGCTCTTGAGGATGTTTATGATGGGGGAATTAGAAAAGGTTTTATGTTATGGACTAACAATGACTCCCCTGATTTCGATGAAATTTATTCCTACTATTCAAACAATGGCGTCAACTGGTACTGCAGGGAGGACCCTGTGAGCACGATAGGCTCTACCAGCTCCGTCCCGGGCGCGTGGAACGCGAGCAGGAACTACAACCTGGACGTTGTCAGGCTGGGCGAGAGCTACTTCTTCACGCGGTCGGGATATTATAACACGGGAGGCGCCTTCGCGGGCGAGGACCCGCCGTGGCTGAAGTGGTCACAGGAGCCCGACATGGTGACCGGGTACGACGTCGAGAGCCACAACATCGCCCCCTACGACATGGTGGTCGCGGACGACTGGGAGTGCACGGATGGCTCGCCGATAACGAAGATACGGTGGTGGGGGTCCTACGTCGGATATGAGGAGGGCACTTCCGCGCCCGTTCCTCCGCCGCTCGTGAAACCCATGCGCTTCAGGGTCAGCTGGCACGAGTACACGCATCCCGGCACCTACAGTATGCCGGGGGGCCTCATCACCGAGGTTGACACCGCGGACTTCACGGAAGTATGGTACGGCGCCGTCGAGAGGTGGGACGCGCCAACCCCTACTTACGAGCACGAGTTCGTCTACGAGCACCAGCTCGACACTCCATGGGACCAGGAGACGGGCAAATACTACTTCCTCAACATCCAGGCCCTGTACGCCACGCCGGTACCCACCTTCACACCGCAGCCGAGCACCACGCCGACGATGACGGTGACGGGGACGATACCCACGCCGATGGCGACGCTGACGCCCACGGTCACGCCGACGCCGACAGTCACGCCGTACCCGTGGGGCTGGAAGATATCGAACGAGCACTGGAACGACGACGCCGTCCGATCCGAGGACGGCGGTCAGAACTGGACGGAGGAGCTCAAGTACCCGACGGCCCATCCCGATTATCCCGGGTCGGTGGACATGGCGTTCGAGCTGCACGGGGTCACGGCCACGCCGACCATAACCAACACGCCGACGATCACGCCAACTGCCACGAACACGCCGACGAATACACCGACAATTACGCCCACGCCGACAAACACGCCGACGAGCTCGCCGACAAACACGCCCACGAACACACCAACCAATACGCCGACGAACACGCCGACGCAGACACCCACTATCACCAACACGCCAACGATAACGCCGACGGTCACGAACACGCCGACACACACACCAACTATCACCAATACGCCAACTCAGACACCCACGGTTACCAACACACCGACGCAGACGCCTACCATCACCAATACGCCGACGCAGACACCCACTATCACGAACACACCCACACAGACACCCACCATCACCAACACACCGACGCAGACGCCGACCATCACCAATACACCAACACAGACACCGACGATAACCAACACACCAACTCAGACACCGACCATAACAAACACACCAACTATCACCAATACGCCGACACAGACCCCTACGGGGACTCCGACTCCGTCTCCGTCGAGCACGCCGCTGCCGGTGGTCCCCCTGGCTGTCATGAAGGACGGCGGCGGAGACTACAACCTCTACGGCTACGAGGTGCCCGAAGCCGGGGACTGGACGTACTGGGACGCGGAGACGAGGAACCCGTCGCCCCTAGGGAGGGACCTCTGGCTCATACCTTCGGGCAACAACGCGGCCGCCATGACGGAGGTGGACGCGGACGGGGCGGGCGCGCAGGAGCTGTCTGTCCTGAAGGGCGCCTCGGGCTCCGACCAGAACCTCTATCTCTACAACGCGCCCGCGCCGGGAGACTGGTCCTACTGGGACGCCGACGCGCGCAATCCCTCCGCTCTTGCCCGGGACTTCTGGCTGATAACCTCGGGCGACGATACCATTCTGGCAGCCGATGGCGGCAGCAGCCGCATCGCCTCCATGAGGGATCAAAGCGGAGACTACAACCTCTACATGTGGAACAGCCCGTATCCGGGGGACTGGACCTACTGGGACGCCCACGCGAGGAACCCCTCGGCCCTCGCGAGAGACCTGTGGGTCATACCCCAGGGCGCCGACGCCGCGGCAATGTGCGGCCTGGACACGACGGGCGACGGTGACAGCGACAGCCTGCTCGTGGTGAGGAACAACGGAGGGGACTACAACCTCTACCTGTGGAACATGCCGGCAGCGGGAGACTGGACCTACTTCGATGCCATAGCGCGCAACCCGTCGGCCCTTGCGCGCGATTTCTGGATCATACCCCAGAGGAACGACATAGCGCAGGTCTCAGGTATAGGGTTCGGCGGGCCATCCGACGAGCTCTCCGTGATGGAGGACGACGCGGGGGACTACAACCTCTACATCTGGAACGCTCTTGTCCCCGGCGACTGGACGTACTGGGACGCTGCTTCGAGGAATCCTTCGCCCATGTCGCGCGACCTCTGGAAGATACCCGAGGGGGATGACGCGGTGGGCGTTGCGGCGCCGAGGTAATAGAAAACAGAATAGAGTTAGGGGAGAACTGAAAACGGTAGTGAAATCAGAAAACTGAAATCCGTTGTTTTCACTGCTTTCCCTGTCTCTATTTTCCTGTATCCGTTTTCCGTTGTCTAACCATGTAGCCCTATACTCTGTACCTGTCTGTAGACTCGTCTTACGAACAATACAGTTAAAAAACTTCTTTGAACCGCGGAGACGCAGAGGACGCAGAGAAATTCTAAGAGTTAAGCAAGCATTGTTCTCTGCGATCTCCGCGACTTTGCGGTCCATTAGTTTCGTCATTCATTCGTCATTCGGGTTTCGTCATTCTCTCTAATCCCGCATCCTGTATTTTCATACTTTCATATTTCCATGTTTCTTCCCCTCCGTTTCACGTTTCACGTTAAACGTTACACGTTCTTTCCTATTTTCATACTTCCATAAAAAGGTGGGCAGGAGGCCAATTAAATTGTCAGTTTGCAGGATATGTGTGGAAAAAACCTGTTTTTTTACGGGCAATATTGTTACTATTATGGCATGTAAATTGCTTACTAAAGAGAACGGTATGCTAAAGATCACGACGAAAACGAAAAACTGTTTGTACGTTGTCGCGCTTTTCGCCGCCTTCGCCCTTATCCTGGGCCATGGCAGGGCGAGGGCGGCGTGCAATACCTGGAGCCTGAACGACCCGGCGGACTTCACCACCAGCCACGCGAGCATTTCGGGCGGCCGGGCCTCGCTGGACAAGAGCCAGGAGATAGGGGATGCGTGGGAGGACGTTTCCCTTCCCCCCGGAACCGGCTCGGTCAACGACCTGAAGCAGTTCTCGGACGGCGCTCTCTACGCCGCCACCAGCGTGGGCATATACGGCCGCGTCTATAAATCAACGGACGGGGGCGTCACCTGGAGCAATACCGCCACTCTGGAAGTCCCGGGCGTCCGGCGCGCGAGCAAGGTGAAGTACATCAACGAGGGCTCCGGCGGGAGCATATACGCCGCCACTTACGACACGTCGCTCGGCAGCGACAACTCAGGCGTGTGGAGGAGCACCGACTGGGGCGCCTCGTGGACGGTCATGACAGGTTTGCCCGGCAGCGGCTGCACCGGCGTTGTCGAGGCGGCAAACGGCACCCTCATCGCGACCTCCAAGGGGGACGGCCGCGTATGGCACTGCCCCGCTCCATCCGGAGTGCCCGGGACATGGAACGAGGTATGGTCCACGCCGAGCATCTCCTACGGCCTAGCCCCGTCCACCTACCCTTCGTACCCGCCGGTCTATCTCGCTGCCTGCCCGTACCTCATGGTGAATTACGGCGAGGGCTGCCTCGGATTGCCGTACGATTCCTACCCGGACCCATACAGGACAGACAGGACACAGGCGCCGTTCCGGGCAAGCGACGGGACGCTCTACATCGCCACCAACACCGGCTCCGGCAGCATTTACTCCGGGGGGGAGGCCGTCCGCGGCTTCGGACACATATACGTCTCCACGGACAACGGGCTGACCTGGCAGGACGGCGGCTCCTTCACCCCGCCGCCGACCACCTCCCCCGAGTACCGGTACCAGGATCCCCCCTCCTTTCCCGGGCTGGACCCCCACGAGCAGTACGACGGCAGCCCAGCCGCCGACAACCCGCCTACGGCCATGACTTACCCGACGTGGATAGACAACTTCTTCGAGGACAGCGCGGGCGATATCTACGCGTGCTCGACCAACGGCGACCCGCTCCGCTCCTGGATACTGAACCCGCGGCGTGACGGCGTTATCTACAAGCTCCAGGATGGCGCGACGCCTCCGGACAACCAGTGGAACGCGCTGGGCAACCTTTACGGGGCCGGTGACGCGCAGACGGACACCTACACATCGACGAACGCGGTGTACTGCCATGATATGGACGAAGACGTGGACGGCGGCAGCTTTTACGCCGTCACCAGCGTCCAGGCGATGGTCCACCGCTCGACCGACGGGGGCGCGACGTGGGACTGGTTTGACTCACCGCGGACGTATTTCGGCTACCTTGCCGACGGCGACTATTACTGCATGGAGCTCACCTGCAGCTCGTGCCTGTACGTCGGTTACAAGAACGGGGGAGAGGTATACGCCTCCCGCTCCCAGTATTACACGGACGGCTACGTCCAGAACAACACCGGCTGGACCTACGGCGGCGCCCTGACAAGCTTCGCCGAGACCACGGCGAGCGACAGCTTCGGGACGATCACGTACTGGATATCGGACGACGGGAGCACCTTCTACTGGTGGGACGGAGGGAGCTGGTCGGCCACCGCCGATCCCGCCCAGAGCAACGCCGCCTCCGTGGTAAACGCGAACATAGGTTCGTTCCCCGGCCCCGGGACCTTTTACTTCCGCGCTTTTCTCCACCCGGCCACCGTGAGCGGCTGCCCGAAGACGCCCCGACTCGCCTCGGTCACAGTCTGCGCGCAGGGAGGAGTGACGCCGCTCGTCACCATGAGGCGGTGCCTGGGCCTCGTGAACCTCTACAATGTGCCTCGGGCGGGGGACCGGACCTACTGGGACGCGGAGGCCCGGAATCCGACGCCGTTTGCCAGGGACCTCTGGGCCATCCCGGACGACATGTATGTCATTCAGAGGATGACGGAGGCGGAAGCAGGCGGCGGCGCCGAGCAGGAGCTGGCAGTGCTGAAGGTGGAGGGCGGCTTTGACTATAACATCTACATGTATAACTCGCCCCTCCCGGGCGACTGGACATACTGGGACGCGATGGCCAGGAACCCGTCGGCCCTGGCCAGGGACCTCTGGATGATACCGTACGGCAACGACATCTCCCTCCTGGCCGACGGAGGGGGAGACCATATTGCCTCGATGAAAAACCAGTCGGGCGACTTCAATCTCTACCTCTACAACAGCCCATACCCGGGCGACTGGACATACTGGGACGCGGTCTCGAGGAACCCCTCGCCGTTAGCCAGGGACCTGTGGGTCATACCCCACGGGAACGACCCCGTGGCGATGTGCGGCATGGACACGACGGGCGACGGTGCCAGCGACAGCCTTCTGGTCGTGCGGAACACGTCAGGCGACTACAACGTATACCTCTGGAACATGCCCGTTGCCGGCGACTGGACATACGCGGACGCGGTATCGAGGAACCCCTCTCCGCTGGCGAGGGATTTCTGGATCATACCGTGGAGGAACGACATACTGTGCGTTGCCGGTGTGAACAATGGTGCGTCGTTCGACGAGCTGGGAGTGATGGAGAACCTGTACGGGGACCATAACTTTTACGTGTGGAACGCCCCCCGGCCGGGTGATGCGACCTACTGGGACGCCTTCGCGCGCAATCCCTCGGCCCTTGCGAGGGACCTCTGGCAGATTCCCCTCCAGAACAACACGTTCGCCGTGGGCGCTCCGGAAGGCGTTCCCCTCCCGTGACTTGAACCGTGCCGAGAAACGGCGCAGGCAGGCAACAGGGGGCTTTCCCTTTTTCAAGGAATCGCTTTCGATAATCGATTTATTTAAAAGGGGGTATCCACTTGACGCAAGTAGTGGGGGCGCATATGCAGCTTTTGTTGCCAAAAGATGTCCTCGGTGGAGGGAAATTGTCTCCAATAGCATTAATTTACGGACATATCCCCATAAAATTTTACCAACTTGCGTCAAGTGGATACCCCCTTATTAAAATAGATTATTGTAATGATCGGTAGGCACAGGCTTTAGCCTGTGTTCTTTCCTGTAAAGACGTCAATAAAGCGCACCTTAAAAGGTGCGGCTACAAATTTGCTTGCATCGATGGAATATGACCTAAGTCTCCGACGGAAAAAGGGGGAAACTCACGGAGATGGGATCTTGCCCGGGCCGGGAAAATATGGTATAATTTCGTAAGATATGAACGTGAAGAGCCTTACCGGAGCGATAATTCTATCGATTCTGCTTGTCGCCGCGCACGCCCCCGCGGTTCGGGGACAGGCGGGGGAGAATGACATTCTCCCGTTCGAGCCTGACGACACGCTGGAGGAGATAAGGTACAAGATAGATTATAACGGCTACAGCTTCACGGTCGACCGCAACTGGGTCTTCGACATGTCCCCGGAGGAGAAGGCCTCCTTCTTCAGCCGCCGTGCCCCCCTCCACCCGAGGTCGCACACGGAGTCGTCCGACATGGGCCCCCTGGCTGCCCACCTCGACGGTAGACGGCAGCCTCTCAGCTTCGATTGGAGAGACTACGAGGGCCACTCCTACATAGGCGACATCAGGGACCAGGGGACCTGCGGCTCCTGTTACGCCTTCGGCGCCTGCGCCGCGGCCGAGGGGACCTACAATTTTGCCATGGGCCTCTACGACGGTAGCTGTTCCGACTTCTCCGAGTCCTTCATAATCTGGTGCCTGGGGCGCCTCCCTCAGTACAACTCCCATTTCTTTGGCTGCCTCGGTTCCGATTGGGATTATATGGAACTCGAGGCCCTCACCGTGGAAGGGGTTTGCAGCGAGGATGATTTCCCGTACCAGGAAAACGATCCGGGTTCGTGCGACCACTGGGGCGACCCCACGACGACATTTTCTTCCTGGCACCGGGTATCCTGCAACGATGTGGACGCCATCAAGACGGCCATCATGACGTACGGCGTCGTCGACGCCGCCGTATATGTTCAGGGGGCCTTCTCCGGATACAGCAGCGGTATTTACGAGGACTCCTATACCACATGCCCGGATGACCCGTGTTACTACACGTCCACCAACCACGCGATATCCCTGGTGGGTTGGGACGACAATCCCCCCGAGGGTGGGGGGGGCGTCTGGATACTGAGAAATAGCTGGGGGGACACATGGGGCGAAAGCGGCTACATGAGGATACGGTACACCTCGGCCCGTGTCGCATGCGAGGTCTGCTACCTCGTCTATGAGGTGCTATCGACACCGACACCCACGCCGACGTGGGATCCGGGTGTACCGACGTATACGCCGACAATTACTCCCACCATAACGCCAACAAATCCGCCTACTCACACGCCCACGATCACACTCACACCTACTCCCCAAACGCCCCAATCGATCCCGTTCACTGAGGATTTCGAGGGAACGTGGACCGATGGCGCTCCTGAATTATGGTCCAAGGAATATATTACAGGCTCGACGGATTGGGCCGCGGCCACCGGCGGCTATAACGGCCACCCGGAAAATGCCCACGGCGGCTCGTATAACGCCCGCTTCTTTTATGATGATTGGACGGTGCAGGTTACGCGCCTGATCTCTCCCCGCCTGGATTTTGGTCTCTATACGGATAACACGCAGCTCACTTTCTGGCATGCTATGGAAGAGTGGGAGGGAGACCAGGATGAATTAGCAGTCTATTACAAAACTTCGGCTAGCGGTCCCTGGACAATGTTATGGTCATACGCTGCTTCTGTTCCAATCTGGACTGAAAGGAACATCGCCTTGCCTAACCCGGGCGGTGACTATTACGTCTGTTTCCAGGGAACGGCCAATTACGGCTACGGCGTCTGCATCGACGATGTTCTCATTACCGGTGAAACCGATATCACACGGACGCCGACTTCCACAAGCACGCCGACGTGGGACCCCGGCGTCCCAACATATACGCCGACGCCAACCGCATCTCGGAAGCTGGCCATCCTGAAGAAAGAAGGGACGGGTGACGTCAACCTCTACTATTACAGGAGCCTGGTTGACGGTGACCGGACGTACTGGGACGCGCACGCGAGGAACCCGTCCGC
>Ga0222683_1000395_pt1 | contig 15342 bp, 12 predicted proteins | sample AntAcemetage1073_FD_179841 | JGI IMG/M metagenome (GOLD analysis project Ga0222683, IMG submission 179841) | Saline water microbial communities from Ace Lake, Antarctica - #1073 | ecosystem: Environmental > Aquatic > Non-marine Saline and Alkaline > Saline | place: Antarctica: Ace Lake... | reverse complement strand
CAGTATACTGGAGGAATCATCTGCTTACAAGACCTGTAGTTTCTTGGGTTAACATCACCGCTACACATCAGATAAGTGTCAAACTTGGCGTTCGGGACTATAGTCTAGAAAAAACGTCACCTTGCAAACATGAATTCGAAACGCCTTTTGGCCACAGTCGCGCTCACCATTGTTCCGGCCGTCATAATACTCGTCTTGATCTTCTCTGAAGTCCTAAGTTCAGGCTGCATATCTTGCGATCAAGAGACGACCGAGCTGAAAGTGGTCTACGCAGGAAGCCTCATCATCCCCTTCAAGGAGATGGAAACGGCTTTTGAGAGCGATCACCCTAAACCAACATTTATCACAAATGTGTCAGAAATTATTACATGAAATGGATGCTCGAAAATACCGACACAATCTGTCAAGATTGTATTTTGTGTGGGCCGATATCTACCCACAAAGTGAGTGACATCACATCTTTGTTGTACATGATTTCGGCCGTAAGAGGTTGATTTATACAGTAGTGTACATCACAAGTGTCTATTAGTATTTTGTTTGCATCTGCGCATCTGTGAGGACCTATGAGACTTAGAGTTGTAAGTTCAAAAAATGAGGTATCTACTCTGAACCCAAACGAGAAAATGGTTCACTTGGCGTTCAGAGCATCTAATGTAGACTTTCTCAACCTGATGAAGATATGCCCGAGACTCAGGGCAGTTCAAATACCCCCATCTTATTACAAGACAATGTCCAAAGCAATCCAGCTCTTTTTGGAGATGCAGGGCGTAGTGCTGTTGGTGGGCGATGTCTGGGGCCACAGAAAGGACATTGACGAGTACTTCGTGATCAAAGATGAAATCATCGAAGAGGTCGGAAACCTGGTTGCCAAAGGTGAGAGCATAGAGAATGCCACGAGCCTGATACAGAGGAAGACGAGGCTCGCTCCGGACTTGATAGGATACATCGCCAAGTCCAAAATGACAGTCTAAGACAAAACTCCAGTCAAACACAATTATAGTCGAGAACCGATTAGGTGGGACTAATCAGTTCTCACCAGAATAGTGCTTAACGATACGGATAGAACGAATATCGAACTCTTACGAGTTCGACATTTATCTGAAAGGTATCGTTAAGCACTATATTGAGAAAGAATGCGTAAACTACCCCCCTCTAAAAGAGGGGAGCTTTCTGTAGCCCTGGAACTTTTTCTGCCTCGATTAAGCAGAATAAAATTGTTGCGGTTCAAATGTGTTTTGGGTTGGTCTGAGCGGACTGCGATGGAGGGAGCTAAACACGTACGTATCATCTAATCGGTTCTTGACTATAATCGCTGAACGTGGATCTTGCCGTCTAGATCTATCAGATGCCCAGAACTGGCTCATGCAATCGCCAAATCTTTCAGGCGGAAAGTCCTTTAAGATCGGCTCCCACACCCACAAACATGAGCTTCAGAGGATTCCTCCAAGAGCTTCGGGACGAAAACCTCCTTCAAGAGATCGAAAGGTCGGTATCGACGATCCTTGAGGCTGCGACCCAGTCCCCTGGATCAGGTCCCTTATTCTTCTCCGATTTAGACGGCAAAAGATGTGGCATGAACTTGATCGAAAGCCGCCCTCTTCTGGCCAAAGCCCTCGGAACTACCGTAAAAGAGATGGTTCCATGGCTTGGCAAAATTGACCTTATCGATGGCAGCGTAAAAGAAGTCGAATCTTCGCCTTTTCAGGAGATCGTATCCGAGCCAGACCTCGGCAAGCTCCCGATCCTGACCCACTTCAAGGGCGATGGCGGCCCCTACATCACGTCAGGGATCGTCGTTTCCAGCTTTGGCGGAGAGACAAACGCCTCAGTCCACCGAATGATGGTAATAGGTAAAGACAAACTTGCAGCAAGGTTGGTTCCTGGAAGACACACCCACAGGCTCCTCCAAAAAGCCCTGGAAGCAGAAAAGAGGCTGCCCGTGGGAATCGCCATTGGGATCGACCCTATAGTTCTCATAGCCGCCAGCACTAGGGTTCCTGAAAACATGGAGTTTCAGTACGCAAGCGCCCTGAGAGGCGAGCCCGTCGAGCTTGTCACTCTGGATAACGGGATCCGAGTTCCTCACGCCGAAATCATTCTCGAAGGCTATATCGGCCCCGAAAGAGCGCCCGAAGGTCCTTTCGTCGACATCACAGGAACCCAAGATTTTGTGAGAGAAGAGCCTGTAATCCATCTTACCAAGATGATGACTCGAGAAGATCCCATCTACCACGCCCTTTTGCCTTCAGGCGGCGAACACAAGATGTTGATGGGAATTCCCTATGAGCCCTTGATCTACAAAGAAGTGGGAAAGGTTGTCAAGGTCAAAGACGTGGTGCTAACCGAAGGCGGCTGCAGCTATCTTCACGCCGTGGTCCAGATCGAAAAGAGGGATGAATCAGACGGCTTAAAGGCGATCGAGGCCACGATGAAGGCTCATGGAAGCCTAAAGCACGTGATGATCGTTGACTCTGACATAAACATCCACGATTCTCAGGACCTTGAGTACGCTTTGGCAACCAGGGTGAGAGCTGACGAAGACCTCGTTATTTACCCCAACGTCAGAGGCAGCACCCTTGATCCGCGAAGTGTAGACGGCTTGACCACCAAGGTTGGGATCGACGCCACCATGATCCTTGGAGAAGAAGAAAAGTTCGTGAGGATCAAGACCGAGATGGTGTGAGGTGAGGGTAGCACGAAATTGGGGGCAGAAGGGCGCCTCCTCTTGGCCGGTCTGCGCTAAATCTGATGTTTGGCGCCGCCAGCTGGTTCGAAGAATCGGCAGAAGGCCGGAGGATGAAGGATGGGAGTCAAAGATCAAAGGTCGAAGTCACTGCCAAAGGCTGCAAAAGGTTGCGGAAGGGATAAAAAGGTTATAGATGTGACCTGTCTGGTGAAGGGGTGATGAAGCTTTGAGTCAAGGAGAATATGGCGAAGACGAGAAGCAGATCGACGAGTTGACAGAGGCTCTCTATTCGTCCATATCTTTCGATGAGGGCGAAAGTCCTGATCTGGAGATGCTGAAAAGTCTATTCATCCGAGAGGGGATGCTGATCAACAATAACGGTGACCCGTTGGTAATGAGCATCAACCAATTTGTGGAAGCTGTAGACGAGCAGCATTCTCGTGGCGAACTCAAGTCCTTCTACGAGGGGGAGATTGCGAGCCGCACCGAGATCTTCGGAAAGATCAGTCACCGTTTCAGCACCTACGGGGCGAAGTTCAATCCTGGCGCTTCCGAGCAGTTCTCCATCGGGATTAACAGCATCCAGTTCGTTGAGGTTAGTAGGTTCCTGGCGCGTCGCTTCGATCATCTGGAACGATCAGATAGATGATCGGAAGATTCCTGAGAAGTATCTGTGAAATAAGATGCCGTAACCCCTCAATACTTGGTGAATATTTTGCGGTAGGAAAATGAGTAATATAACACAAAAATCCGACGTTCGGCAGGCCCCCTCCCTAAACGTAGTATTTTTTGCATTCTTTTCCCAACAGTTCAAGTATATCTCATAAGACTTCGGTCATGTTAGCTATTTTAGCAATCTTCTTGGTACCGATTTTGGTGAACATTTCTGTAACACCTGTGAATAGGAAGAAGCACCATTTCATCGTAGGCCTTTTTGTAGGTCGTCTTTTTTGATCGGGCACAGTCTTGTCAGACTTTTCTAAATTCTCACGCAATTTTTGTTCTGCATAGTTGTATATCATAAGTGCAATAACCATGACCATCATCAAAGCTTCAATTCTCTCTTTTTTATTTAAGTATACTTCCGCAACACGGAAGCTCTTATCTTTGAGAAACCGAAAGCCCCTTTCAACCTTGCTCTGGTTTTTGTATCCTTTTAGCAAATCATCAGGTTTCATATTCAGATCGTTAGTCACTAAAATGAATCGGCGCTCGCCCTGCCGAACGTCTGAGACATGGCACCTTTGAAGCGGATGCGAGATTGGGGGGATCGAGGGAACCAAGCTCAAATTTCCACGTCTGAAAAGACTTGGCCCCATTGAAGGAAGGACGCTTACCGGGAGTGCCGATTCTTGAAATAAGAGTAACCCGCAAGTGCCCGTCTCAAGTCTTGGAGCACTTTCTCCTTCTCCTTTCCGGCAAGTTGACACCCGGAAACGGATCCTCTGAGACAATCCTCTGGGTCGTAGTTGAAAAACTTGAGAAGATCTCCGCATCGATCCCCTTCCACCACATCGAATATGCTCCATCCGTTCTCGTCGACCAAAACGTGAACTTCGTCTGCAGAACCGAGGAGGTTGTGGTAATCGCCCAAAGTATCCTGATAGGCCCCCAGAAGGAATATACCTAGATAGTAGTCCTCGCCGCTCTTGAGATGATGAAGCGAAAGAAAGTCGCGATTTTCGCCCACGAAGCTCTTGATTTCACCATCGGAATCACAAGTTATGTCCGCAATGGTCACTCGCTCGGTCGGCACTTCACTGAGCCGGTGTAGCGGCATTATGGGAAAAAGCTGTTGTACGCCCCACATGTCTGGAACCGATTGAAACAAGGAGAAGTTACCTATGTACTTCTTGCTGAGGAGCCGTTTTAGGTTCTCAAACTCTTCGGTCTCGTTTTCGTCTTCCTTGGCGAAGAGGGCTGCTTTCTGACAGACTTTCCAAAATAGCATATCGCCCCGCGCCCGTTCTTCAAGTCCGATGTTGCCCAGGTTGAAGGCGTCGAACAGCTCGTTTCGGTAGTGAAGGGCATCGTGATAGTACTCGGCATAGTTTGTGATATACATGTTCTCAAGGTCAAAGTGCATGTCCTGGATCTGGACTGGATCGTCCTCTTTAGGCGTGAAATCCCGACCTTCTTTGGAGTTTTTCACCCCGATTATCTTGAAAGCCAAAAAAGAATGATATGCTGCAATGGCCCGCCCGCTCTCAGAAACTATGATGGGACTGGGCACGTCTTCCTCATCACATACCTTCTTGAGAGTGTAGACCACGTCGTTTGCGTATTCTTGAAGGGTGTAATCGACGCTTGCAGGGTTAGAAGTATTTGTCCCGTCATAGTCGATGCCCAAGCCCCCGCCCACGTTGAAGTATTGGATTGGGGCAACCGGTTTTACCTTGGCATAGATCCGAGCAGCCTCGTTCAAGGCGACCTTGATCTTTCTTATGTCGGTTATCTGAGAGCCTATGTGAAAGTGGAGCATCTCGAGGTTGTCGATCATTCCTTCTCTTGAGAGGATCTCGATCGCTTCCACGATCTCGGTGGTGGAAAGGCCAAACTTAGATAGTTCGCCTCCTGATTTTTCCCATCTGCCACTCCCTTGGGAAAAGAGCTTGACCCTCAAGCCCACCCGGGGCAAAATCGCCATATTTTTACAGCATTTGATCAGGTTGAAGAGCTCGTCGAATATGTCAACGACCACGATTATGTTATTTCGCTGGCCAAACTCGATCGCCAATTTCAGGTAGTCGTTGTCTTTGTAACCGTTGCAAATGATCAACGAACCAGGGACCCGTTCCATGGAGAGGGCTGCAAGAAGCTCGGCCTTGGTTCCAACTTCCAGGCCCACGTCTATCTTTTGTCCACCTTGGATTATGTAATCCAGGACCTCTCGTCTCTGGTTTACCTTCACGGGATAGACGAGCTGATAATCTCCACCGTACTCGAACTCCTCGATTGATGTGTGAAACGCTCCTGTGATCTCTTTGAGACGATCTTCGAGAATCTGAGGGAACCTGAAGAGCACCGGAAAAGATGCCATCTCAGATCGGTTGATGTGATCGATGATCTCCACTAAGTCTGCGCTCTGGCCGTTTCCCTTTCTTGGCGTGACCTCTAGGTTTCCCTGGCTGTTTATGGAAAAATAGCCGTTACCCCAGTTCTCAACGCCGTACAGGCTGGCAGAATCGTCAAGGGACCACATCAAACCGACCCTCCTGCCTATATTTTCGGAAAATCGCGCCGAATATGCAATTTACAGTCCCGCCAGAATCCACATTATAATTAACATATTTCATGAGATTATCACACATTTCTTGATCATCAACGGTTAATCTTGAGCCGAAGACTAAGGGCCATTTCAGTATTTATAACTTCAATACGGGCTATTTTTATAAAATGGTGTTATGCAGCCCTCGAGACGATCCTTAAAAAGTTTGGGCGCGTTTCCTCCGGCTCGTGATGGTGATGAAAGACGACGTTTATGATCATCCTTGTGGCAATACCAGGAATTCTGGCCACCACGTTTTCCATGGAGAACAGAAACGCGCACAAGCTGGCCATGGACATGTCGCGCTTGGGGTTACTGGCCAGTTAAGCTGGCCAGCTCGCGGCTTGCGACCTGATCCCCGTTTCCCTCTACCAACACTACAACGTTTTCATTCGTCCAGAGGTATAGATATCTGAGCTGTTTTTCGACCTCTTCTCTGATCTCGGTAACCTGGTGGCCGTTTACTATGGCGGTGCTGAAGCGGTCCACACCCTTGGAGGGCGGGTTCTCGAAATCAGGCTGGGCCAGGTAGTTTCCTTCTGCTGCCGTTGCCTTTTCGGCATCTTCACATTCCATCACAGTGACCCTGGCGTCGTAGTCTTTCCCCATCTCGCCCCATATGTACACGCCTACGGTGGCATCCACATCGCCGATTTCATTTTCGCCCTTAAAGTCGGTGATCTCATCTTCCACGTCAACTCCACGCGTGGAATCGTTGATCACGGCAAGAAGACTGAAACCCTTGGGCAGGTTCTCTGTGGGCACAGGGACCGCATTTTCGTCTCCACCGTTCGGGTCAGAACTTACACAACCGGGTGCAAGAAGGACCAGCATGGCAACGAAAGCTGCGCAAACCATGTACTTCGAGTTCATGGAAGGGGAAAACGGCTGCAGCCAGATAAAGCCTTTGCTGAAAGGGGAAAACTAGGAGAGGAGATGAGAAAGACGGCGGTAGAAAGTTCTGCAAAGAACAAGGGACTTCCATTGACCGTTATTCAGAGCTGGTGAAGCCTGTCGCTTTGCCTCTTTGGCTTTATCCCTTGTACTCCCCACCCACCACTTCTCTTATCCGCTCTGCAGTCTTTGGCCCCACTAAATCCACGTCTTTTAGCTCTTCTTCTGAAGCGCTAAATACCCGTTCCACAGACCCGAAATGGCGAAGCAAGTTTTGAGCCACGACTCTTCCGACGCCTGGTACCGAGGAGACCAGGTACTCTTGCTGTTCTGTAAGGGTCCGATGAGTCTTTTTTCCGTGAACCAGAGGCGCGCCACCTCGTTCTTCTTGCTCACGACGAGCGATCAAGGCGATCATCGAGACGGTCTCATCTTCGTCCTGGGTTGGGATTATAGATACGCCAAAGTCCACGGCTATCGAGATCAAGGCCCCGCGAATCGCGTTGGGATGGATCTGCCTTGCATACAAGTCTCTTCCCTCCAGGATCAGAATGGCTCGCTCATAGGTCCGGGAAAGGTCCTTTATCTGAGCGAACAGATTTCGCTCTCCATCCACGAGAGAATCGACGAAATCGTTTGCAGTCTTGCGCTCGATGGCGACCCGATCGCTTATGACATAGTCGGCAATTTCTAGATTCTTGAGGACCACACCAACCCCCATCGACTCGAGCCGCTTTGCCATTCCTCGCTCCCTTGAATCCACCGAAACCAAGGCGCTAACTTCGGATTCTTCTGGCCTATCGGAACCTGTCAAGAACGACGGATTGTGACCCGGACCTAAACCTGATGTGGGTGATGGGGAAATGGACGAAGAGTGAGCAGGTGAAGATAACGGCGAGTGTGGGGATGATGGACCAGGATTTGGGGGCAATTCACCAAGCTGAAGCTGCTTTGGCGCGCCAAGAGCACCATTCCCGTCCGAAGTGCCGATCAGACCTTTCGCGCGGCCTTCTGCCCCAAAACTTGCCGGCGCGAATCCGGGCCTTTTCTCCCAGCTCATCTCCCTGATCTGCTGCTGCATCTTCTTCTCTTTTCGGTCGCTGATCCAGCGATAGGCCTCGTCTCTTGTCCCTCTAGCCACCAGAACGACTACCCGACCTTCTCGGGCCCGACCAGTCCTGCCTTTGCGCTGGATAGACCTGATCTCGCTTGGAACAGGCTCGTAAAATAGAACAAGATCAGTCGAGGGAATGTCGATACCCTCTTCCCCAACCGAAGTTGCGATTAAGACGTTGTACACACCTTCCCGAAACTTACCGAGAACCTCTGCCTGCTTTTTCTGGCTGAGCCCTTCATCAGAAATGCGATTGCTTTGACCCACGAACCTCACTGGCCGGACCGCTTCGCCGTCGCATCCTTCCAGGAACTCAAGAACCGAGCTTGCAGTATCTCGATAGTTCGTAAAGACCATGATCCTTGAGTCGTCTTTTTGCCTGAACTGCTCTTCTGCCAAAGCTTTCACTGCCAGGAGCTTGGGATGGTCCACGTCCAGCCGCTCTAAGGAGTATACCGCTTCTTTGACCTTTGGATCTTCCACGATCCTCTTAGCGGCTTTGCTCCCACCTCGGGATCTTGCTTCTGATTCGATCCGTTCCATATATCGGGACAACGAGTCAACGCCTTGAGTCTCGGCAAGTTCCACTGCATGTTTGAGCTTGAGAACCTCGGCCATCACAGAGACCGCCTGATAAAGAGCAGGCGAAGGTGTCCTTGCAACGTCTCTTCTCAAGCCCTTTTGATAATCTAAGAGATCCCTTTTTGAGGCGCGACGTAGCCATTTGGCGGATCGGCCGCTCTTGTTCTCCTCGAACCGTCCGAGCACCTCCACCCTCTCGTCGAGAACTTCTTCGAGGAGGTTTTTGATGTTCAAAATGTCTTGAGGAACGTTCACCTTGACGATCTCGATCTCCTTTTTGTGGATGAAAGGGGCAACATCGGGATCGTCTTCAGTCCTGGCCTCTACTCTGTCAAGTCCAAGGTTTGAGCAGACCTCCTCGATCCTCTCGATGTTGCTTCCCGGGCTTGCCGTGATCCCCAAGATCAACGGATTGTTCGCTTCCTTTTGATATCGCTCTGCTATGTAGACGTAGGCGTAATTCCCAACGCCACGATGAGCCTCATCGAAGATAACGCAGGAGACGTCTTTGAGGTTGATCCTTCTTGAGAGAAGATCGTTTTCGATCACCTGAGGCGTGGAGATCACTATTCTAGCGTCTCGCCACATCTTTTCTCTCTTCTCTGGAAGCGTCTCGCCTGTGAACCTGACCACGAAGGACGGATCTTTTAGGACCCGTTTCAAAAAAGCTGTGTGCTGTTCGACGAGGGGCCTAGTTGGGGCCATGAAAAGCATTTTTCCCTCATCGAGACGAGCGAGCATGACGAGAAGCGCAACGATGGTTTTTCCCAGTCCCGTCGGCAAGACCACGAGGCACGAGTCCTGGAGCGCGCTTGCTGCAAGCTCCAGCTGAAAAAGCCGCCTCTCAACACTATCCTCTTTGAGAAGAGGGTGTCGGATGTAAGAGGTCATCTCCTCATCACACCGCCTTCCTCGTTCACCATTTTACAAGACCCCAAACATCGCAAGAACTCTTTTAAGGTTGCACGCGATGCGATTCTCACATGCTATAGTCGAGATCCAATTATATTAAACTATAGTGCTTAACGATACCTTTCGGACAAATCTCAAACTCGCAAGAGTTTGAGATTTGTCCAGAATGTATCGCAAAACCACTCTCATATCACAGGACTTCGTAGAAGTCTTTGTGTGGGTTGATCAAAAGCCTCTCTGCGATCTCTTCTGCAAGCTTTACGGAATCATTTGAATCCAAATATAGCTTCCAGACAGTAGACCTTTCAACACCCGTTACCATATCGAACCCGAGCCGGTTTTGGAGCTGGTTCATGGTGGTTATAGCTTCACCATCTTCGATGTGAAGGCCCACCTTGACCGGGACGTAACCTTCCTCAAACACCAGAGAATCGACAGAAGCTATGTAGTCCTCTTTGTTCTCGTTCACCAACTGTCTTGCAAACTTTCTGGCAAGTTCATCGGGGTTCTCGACGTCCTCGACCTCGATGGACCAGAGCCGCTCCTTTTTCAAGTCAGAGAGTGCCTTGCCGTATCCCATTCTCCGGATCAAGGTGTTTTTAACGGTCACTGCTTCTGCATCCGGGATCTTCAGCCAGACTCTGAGGTTGATCTTCATCTCTTCACCTCGATGTATCGCTTCATGGACTCGAATATCCTTCTTCCCGGACCCGGCGTTTCAAGGCCGCCTTTCTTAGCGGGGTCAAAAGCCGGAAGCTGCCATGCGAAGTTGGACCTTTCAGGATGAGGCATCATCCCGAGCACGTTTCCTTCAGGATTGCATATCCCTGCGATGTTCTGGCGGCTTCCGTTTATGTTCACAGGGTAATCTGGCGTTGAATTTCCCTCTTCGTCGCAGTACCTGAAGACCACTTGGTTCTCTTCGTTCAGGCGATCGATCAGGTTTTCATCTGCCGTAACCAGGTTGCCTTCGGCATGGGCAAGAGGGATCGGGAGAAGTTCGCCTTTCTCGATGAGGAATGTTCCCGCACACCGATTCGGGGGCGCGTCGTGTCTTAAAGTAGTCCAGGCGCAGTAAAAGCCGCGTCTTACGATCTGGTTTTTGGATACCATCACGTTCTGGGCGAGTGCCGCATCGACTCCGTCAAGGCCAGGAAGAAGACCTGACTCCACCAGGATCTGAAATCCGTTACATATTCCCACGATCGGCTTTCCAGCCTCTGCTTCTTCTCGCAACGTTTCCATCACAGGTTCTTTCGAGGCGATGGCGCCAGCCCTGAGCCGGTCCTGGTAAGAAAAGCCTCCCGGTATGACGTAACCATCAAAGTCGCAAAGTTCCTGGGCGGGCCTGTTCCATCGGAATATCTCGCCGTCTACCCCTGCGCTCTTGGCAGCAACGAGGGTTTCGTATTCGCAGTTGGTGCCAGGAAACTGTATCACAGCTATCTTCATCTCATCGCCTCCACCAGACCTTCGGCCCATGCCTTCTTCGCGGCTTTGAGATCTAGATCCACTGCGACCTTCTCTTTTCGGGTCATGCTTATCTTGGGGCTGTCGGTCACCGCGCCGAGGTCGATAACGTCAAGGCTGTACTTTCTCAAGATCGATTCCAACACCTCTTCTTTTCCCGTCTTGCACTCGAGGAGGAATCCAGAGGACTCTGAAAAGATCAGCTTGTCAGTGCCAAGGTTGGCCGATCCTGCAGAATCGAGGCTCAAATTCATTCCAAGCTTTGCCTTTCCAGCAAGAGCCATCTCTGCTGCGGTTGCGCCAAGGCCGCCGTTGGATATGTCGTGGGCCGAAACCACCGCGCCTTCGGCGATCGAGTCGATGGTCGCATAGATCATATTTCGTTCCATCTCGAACCTGACGTTGGGAACGTTCGCGCCGAGAGAGCCGAATATGGTGTGGTAGTAATCAGAACCTCCAAGCTCATCGAACCTCGGGCCTAAGAGATAGATCCTGTTTTCAGGCTCTTTCAGGTGCATTGCGACAGCAGTTTCGACGTCTTTGATCAGGCCAGCGCAGGCGATGACCGGAGAGGGGTCCACTGCACCTTCGGGAGACTCGTTATAGAAGCTGACGTTTCCTGATACGATCGGGACCGGCGTATCTTCGTAACCTTTGATCCAGAGAGCTTTTGCGGCGTCAGACAACCCTTTTACGCACTCTCTAAACTCCCAGAAAGCTTCGGGCTTTTCGGGGTTACCGAAGTTGAGGCAGTCGGTCATGGTCCAGGGAGTCGCGCCGATCGCAGCCACGTTTCTCATCGCTTCTGCAACGGCTGTGGCACCGGCCCAGTAAGGGCTGATCCTGCCGTAGAAGGGATTTGAGTCGACTGAAAGGGCTATCCCGAACTTCTTGCCTCTGACTGGAGCGATCAAGCCTGCGTCTGCCTCGCCTGGCCTTATGATGGCGTTGCCCTGAACCTCAGTGTCGTAGTATCGGTAGATGTGTTCTCTTGATGAACAGTTGGGCGACGCCAATACTTTGAGGAGTGCGGCGCCCAGATCCTCGGGTGGCGCGATCAGGGGTTCAGACAGCGTTATCTCTCGGGGTCGTTCCTCCCTTTGGTATCTGATCCCCTTGGTGAGGTGTTCGATGGAGACGTTGCAAATCACTTCGTCCTTGTAGTGGGTGATGTACCGCCCGTTGGTAGTGACCTTTCCTACTACTGTTGCCCTTGCGCCCTCGTAGACGTTGGGAAGGTCCCAGTATTCGTTATAGATCTGGAGGACTTTTGGGGTCATTTCGGGCGGGCAGATCAAGAGGAATCGTTCCTGGGTTTCGGCGCAGCTTGCAACCTCTGCTGGCAGATCGTCGCTCACCTTGTGAACCTTGTCAAGAGACAGGTCCATGCCGTAACCTGCGCTTGCGCCCATCTCTGATGAGGCGCAGGTAAAGCCGCCGCCTCCAAGGTCTTTGAAACCGATGGTTATGCCGCGTTCGCGAGCCAGCCTGAAGAGGTCTTGGTTCGCCTTGAACAGGACGTTTTTTAAGAAGGGATCTGGGATCTGGATTGCGCCTCTGTTTGCCTCTTCGTCTTCTTCTCTTAGCTCTTCAGAGGCGAATGTGACGCCACCAAAACCGCTCGAGTCGGTTGGTTTTCCGATCAGAATCACGTCGTAGCCTTTTTCTCCAGCTCCTGCAGGAGCTCTGCTTTTGATGATCTCGTTTTTCTTGACGACGCCGACCGCGACCACGTTGACGAGACAGTTGGTATTGAAGCTTTCGTCAAAGACGACATCTCCACCCATTACAGGGACGCCAAGGGCGTTTCCGTACTGCCATATTCCGTCCACGACGCCACCGGCGACCCAGCGGACGTGGTTTGAATCGGAGCCGTGTGGATCGCCGAACCTCAAGGGGTCTGCGGTGGCCACAACTTTTGCGCCCATACAGTTCACGTCCCGAACGATTCCACCAATTCCAGTTGCGGCACCTTCGTTGGGCAAGATCTGGCTTGGGTGGTTGTGGCTTTCGTGAGCTATGACGAGGCACCATTCATCGTCAATAGCTACGATTCCTGCGTCCTCTTCGGGTCCTTGGACCACGTTTGGGCCGGTTGTATGCAAAAACTCATCCAGGGTGGCGCGGCTGCTTTTGTAAGAGCAGTGCTCGCTCCACATCGTATCGTAATTGAAGAGCTCCGTGAAGGTGGGGTCTCTTCCCAGGTTATCTGCTATGGAGCGTGCTTCTGGGACCGAAAGGCCGAGGCCTGCACCACGTAGGTTCGCCTCTACCTCCTGGTCAGGAAGGCCGATTATTCTCAACGATTGACACCTCGTTTACAAGGGAATAGTAAGCTCACAAGGGTCATTATCTATTTGTCGATCAGGGTATCCAATCGATCCATACTTTTGACCTGCCCAAACGTTCCTGGCCCCATCCTGATTTATCGTGACTTCATCATCCTGAACTGGCCAAAAACGGCCAGAAACAACTAAAAATGGCTAAAAGAGCTTGAACAAGTATATTTTGAATTACTGGGGCCTATTTTTCAATTTTTCGCCAGGTTGTTGGCGTTTTATCTTTGTCCATTTGGCGCATACGATTGTTGGCGACCACAAAGCCAATCGCAGCCAGATAAACGCCAATCGGAGTCAATTACAGCCGTCCAAGACAATTCATAAGCCATTCGCGTATCTCATCTGGTCGTTGATATTTTCATTTCGATCTTTGTCATTCTCGTCGGGTCATGGCGTTAGGTTCGGGGCCGACGGCGTGCTGAGCGGCAAAAAGTTTAAAACAGGGGAGGGTATACTCCAGTGATGGTTGTAGTAGTAATCTGCGACGACTCCGAGATAGAGGTTCCAGATGGCGAGATCTGCTCAATTTGCGGTCGGCCACTCCAAGAGTACGACGAGGTAACCGGCACAGGTATGCTCGGATACTACCACTGGACATGCGTTACGCACTTCGAATAAGTGCGGGGGTAACCAAGCCAGGTCAACGGTGATAGACTCAAGATCTATTCTCGCAGGAGTTCAAGGGTTCGAATCCCTTCCCCCGCACTCCTCGCACCAATTTTCGGTTAAATTTTCGAATCCCACTATTATACTAAACTGTCTTAGTTACTCTACTTTCCAAGTTTTCCCTCGGTCGCGCCCAGCTTATAAACTACCTTTGCGTCTTGCATAATATGGGAACCATATGGAATTAAATACGTCTCATATATTCCGATAAAAATAGCATTAATTCAGCCTACAATCTGGCAAATGTATGCAAAAACCAAAACTTGGAAAGTAGAGTTAGTTATATATAAATTTTCACGCAAAATAGATTCACTCTATTTTGGCGGTGCGCGAAACGATAAAGATGATTTGGAGTAAGGTACGCAAATATGGACGGGGCGCGCGAGAATCGACTCCATTCAGCCAAGGCTGTGCTGGAGAAGCTGATGGTCTCAAAATGATATTCTTAAGCGGGGGTTGCCAAGTGGTCAAAGGCGCAGGGCTTAGGACCCGGTCTCGAAGGAGTTCGTGGGTTCGAATCCCATCCCCCGCACCATTTTACCTTTTGTGCTATCGGGTCCTAGGGTTTGTCCTAGTTTTACTCCAATTCATTAAGGGGTTCCTTTTGATATGTACTTTTCCAGGATAAAGGTCCAACCCTATCCTCTATTTATGGCTATAGCTCACAGTAGAACGTAGTCATCAATTATTTACAACACAGGCCATTTTAGCATCCTTATCCTGCGTTTTAGCCAACCCTTAATATAACCGGCTAGTTAAGGGGCACATCCATATCTATAAAATATTGATCATACTTAGGTTCGTATATATTATCCAAAATTAGAGCTAACAGTTTGCGGGTAGATATAGATTGATCTTCAAACCCAATTTCTTTTCTCATCTGCAAGAGTAATTCACAGGTTTGGATAAGGTTGTACATCGAATTTCTTTCTTGAATCAAGGTGCTTTCATCCTTATTCTTCTCTTTAATAGAATTAATTATCTTTAAATCCTGTACATTTGGATCATTCTCGATTTGGACTTTTCTCTGTTTTATACGTTTCTCGATAAGTTCAGGAGATCCATATAACGCTAAATCAAACATCAAATCAATATATATCTTTACCTTATCCATTTGATTACTATTTATTTGTTGAGATACATTAATTGCTCGGGTGTTTTCAATAAATATCTTAGCAATTACAGGTAAAATATCAATCTTTATTTGTTCAATAAATTTCTCATATCTCTCCCTGCGTTGGAGATGAACTTTAAACGTAACTACTCAGCCCTTGACCACAAAATTTATTATGGTTAACGATATATTAATTCCTCGCAGTGATTGCAAATAATACAACGAATGGAGGGTTCAATGGACTTACCTACCGAGGATGAAATTCTTGAGGCACATCATCAAGGAGGAATGGCAATC
>Ga0222683_1000390_pt1 | contig 15485 bp, 12 predicted proteins | sample AntAcemetage1073_FD_179841 | JGI IMG/M metagenome (GOLD analysis project Ga0222683, IMG submission 179841) | Saline water microbial communities from Ace Lake, Antarctica - #1073 | ecosystem: Environmental > Aquatic > Non-marine Saline and Alkaline > Saline | place: Antarctica: Ace Lake... | reverse complement strand
TGTGTATTTAAAGGAAATATTGCAAAGTAGCGAATTTAAAAATGTAAAATATAAATTACCTATAGCTCTGGGAATAGATATTGGAGGCAAACCTATAATATCAGACTTAACCGAGCTTCCTCATTTATTAATTGCCGGGGCTACCGGGTCAGGGAAAAGTGTATGTATTAATAATATAATATTGAGTATTCTTTATAAGTTAAGGCCGGAAAAAGTAAAATTTCTGATGATTGACCCAAAAAGAGTAGAGCTAAATGTTTATAATGGCATTCCACATTTATTAATACCTATTGTGACCGATGCAAGTCAGGCCATTAAAGTATTAAACTGGTCGATATCTGAAATGGAAAAAAGATTTAAAATATTTGCAGAAGTAGGAGTCAGAAATTTATTTGGATATAATGAATATGTTAGAAATATGAATAATGATACAGAACCCTTACCCTATATTATAATAGTAATTGATGAATTAGCTGATTTAATGCTATCTTCTCCGGTAAAAGCCGAGGAATCATTATGTAGATTAGCCCAGATGACCAGGGCAACCGGCATTCATTTAATAATAGCTACTCAACGTCCTTCTGTAGATATTATTACCGGTTCGATAAAGGTTAATTTCCCTTCCAGAATTGCCTTTGCGGTTTCTACTCAGGTTGATTCGCGGACTATATTAGATCTTAATGGTGCCGAAAAATTGTTGGGAAATGGTGATATGTTATTTTCCCCGGTTGGTGCCTCTAAGCCAATTAGGGCTCAGGGAGCTTTTGTAGTAGAAAAAGAAATTAGAAATGTGGTATCATATTTAACGAAACATTCCCCCTCTACTGAATATAAGCAAGAAGTGTTAGAATATAAAAAAAGTAAAGGTCTACAGCGAGAAGCAGAAGAAAAGGAAGAAGATGAATTATTTAATAATGCTGTTTCTATTATTATTAATAGTAAACAAGCTTCAATATCAATATTACAGAGAAAGCTTCGAATTGGTTACACTCGGGCAGCTCGATTGATAGATGTAATGGAAGAAAAGGGAATTGTGGGACCCTATGATGGTCGAAATCCAAGGAAAATATTAATTTCCAATGAAGAATACTTAGATAAATACGACAAGTAAACTAGTCGTTAGTCGTTAGTATTTAGTCGTTAGCCAGAAAAAATAAGAAAGCAAAAATTAAGAAGAAATTGATCAATTAACCTTTCCCGATTGGCAGATGTCATTCCCGCGGAAGCGGGAATCCAGTACATTTATCCTCACGATTATGAATCGGTGAATTGGTCAATCGGCGAATTGAATTATTATTAAATTATTATGATATTTTTTCATTTTCAAGCAGGAATAAGATAATCAATGTCGTATTATTATATTAAGGAACTTAAAATAACTAACAATTTTAACACTCATAGGAGAAATATATTCTTAAGGGGGTGATAGATGGTCTAAATACCAGAATCACATAGAATTTGAGTTATTTAAAAATATTTTAAAAAAGAGGAGAATTATAACGATGAAAAAATATTATTTATGGATTATTATAATTATAATAATTGTAATAATAGCTTCCTTTCTATTGCTAAGAGAAAAAAAAGAAGTTGTCGAAGTTGTCGAAGTAGTAGAAGAGGTAGAAGAGGTAGAGAAATTTAAAGTTGGTTTAGTATTTGACGTGGGTGGAAAAGGAGATAAATCTTTCAATGATTCATCTTTCCGTGGTATGGAATGGGCAGCAAATGATTTTGGCATAGAGCACCTTGAGCTTGAGCCAGGCGTTGATGCTGATAGAGAGGTAAACCTAAGAAACCTGGCGAGCCAGGGTTATGATTTAATAATCGGAGTAGGATTTTTATTTGATGATGCTATCAAAACTGTTGCAGCTGAATTTCCTGAGACGAAATTTGCTTCTGTTGATGGATATATCCCAGATATGCCTAATGTAGTATCGCTAAACTTTCCTGAACAAGATGGTTCTTTCCTGGTGGGCATGATTGCCGCCATGAAAGCAAAGGAAGATGGAAAAGATACTGTCGGATTTGTAGGTGGTATGGATATAGCATTGATTAATAGGTTTGAAGCAGGTTATATAGCGGGAATTCATTATGTCTATCCGGAATGTAAAGTACTTTCAGCTTATGCCGGTGATACCCCCATCGCTTTCGCTGACCCGGTAAAAGGAAAAGAATTAGCTTTATCACAATACGATAACGGAGCATGGGTTATTTTTCACGCTTCAGGTTTAACCGGAGCCGGAGTATTTGAAGCAGCTAAAGAAAGAAAAAGATATGTAATTGGGGTGGACTCTAATCAGAACTATATGGGATATATCGAAGAAACCGAAGAAAGTTTTGGTTTAACCAGTATGTTAAAACAAGTTGACGTTGCAGTTTACCTTGCCATAAAAGATGTGGTTGAAGGATCTTTCAAAGGCGGTATCGAAGTATTTGGTTTAGATAGAACTGTTACTATTGGAGATACAACCTATTCTGGAGTTGGTTATGCTATGGATAAATACAATGAAGATCTTGTATCTGCAGAGATGATAGCTAAGGTTGAAGAAGCAAAGCCTAAAATTGTAAGCGGAGAAATTGTTGTACCTGCTGAAGTAGCTAAATAACATATTTCGTACAATTTTATTGGAGGTATTCTTACAATATTGAATACCTCCAATATTGTAAGAATTAAGTGTAAATTATCGAAGGAGGATTTATCAATTGCCTGAGATTGCCTTAGAGATGAAAAACATAATCAAACGATTCCCTCTTGTTGTAGCTAACGATAAAGTTAATTTTAAAGTTTATAAGGGAGAAATACATGCTTTAGTGGGCGAAAATGGAGCCGGCAAAAGTACTTTAATGAGTATTTTGTATGGACTGTACCAGGCTGATTCCGGTCAAATTTTTGTAAATGAAAAAAAAGTTAAGATCGCCAATCCGAATGTTGCTATCAACTTAAAGATTGGTATGGTTCACCAACATTTTATGTTGGTACCACCTTTAACCATTACTGAAAATATTATTTTAGGAATGGAGCCTATAAAAAGCAAATTATTTGTAGATATAGAAAAGGCAAGTAATAGAGTTAAAGAAATAGCCGAAACCTTAAATTTTAAAATTGAACCCAATACAAAGATTGAAAATATTTCCGTAGGTATCCAGCAAAGAGTTGAAATTATAAAAGTCCTCTATCGGGGAGCAGAAATTTTAGTTATGGATGAACCCACTGCAGTATTAACTCCCCAGGAAGTGGAAGAGCTATTTGAAATACTTAGAGAGCTAAAAAAAGAGGGCAAAACCATTATTTTTATAACCCATAAGTTAAATGAAGTAAAAGCTCTCTCTGATCGGATAACGGTAATGAGAGGAGGCAAAGTAGTTGGTGTTAAAAATACTGAAGATACCAACCAGGAGGAAATAGCAAATATGATGGTTGGACGTAAGGTTTTATTAGAAGTTGATAAGAAAGAGCATAAATTTGGGAAAACAGTATTAAAAGTAAATAAATTAAATGCTCTAAATAGCAAAAAATTACCTGCACTAAAAGAAATTTCTTTCGAAATTAGAGAAGGGGAAATATTAGGAATCGCCGGAGTTGAAGGTAATGGACAGACTGAATTGGTAGAAGTTATTACCGGACTTCGTCCAGCATCAGGCGGTAAAATACTATTATATGACAAGGATATTACCAATTATTCTCCCCGAAGTATTAGAGAAGATAAAATTGCTCATATCCCGGAAGATAGGAGGAAACGCGGAATTATTTTAGAATTTACAGTTGCGGAAAATTTAATTTTAGGTAATCATTATCGTTCACCTTTTAGTAAAGGTCTAAACTTAAACTTTACCGCAATTAATAAACATGCTAATAATTTAATCAAGAATTTCGATATACGTCCTTCTGATAAAGAGAATTTATTAAAATCTTTATCCGGAGGTAATCAGCAGAAGGTTATCGTCGCCCGTGAATTATACGGAGAACCAAAACTTTTAATCGCTGCTCAACCAACTCGGGGATTAGATGTTGGTTCTATTGAATTTGTACATAGACAAATATTAAAGGAAAGAGATAAAGGAAAGGCAATTTTATTAATTTCAGCAGATTTAGAAGAAATATTGTCTTTATCTGACCGTATTGCTGTTATATACGAAGGTAAAATAGTGAAAATATTAGATCCGAAAAAAACTGACGAAAAAGAGTTAGGTTTGTTAATGACCGGCTCCACTGCAAATAAAAAATTGCTAAAGGTCAAGTAGTTTATGGAGGAAGATAAATTTGAAAAGTATTAGAAAATTTGACTATTATGTTCTTTTGGAAAAGATTACTCCCTTAATTGCGGTAATTTTTGCTCTATTAGTAGGTGCAATTGTTATTAAATTAATTGGTGAAGACCCAATTTTTGTTTATAAAACATTATTTAGCAACGCTATTGGTAACAGAGATGGCTGGGGTAATGTTCTGTTCAGAGCAACTCCCTTAATATTTACTGGGTTAGCAGTTGCTTTTGCATTCCGCTGTGGCCTATTTAATATAGGTGGGGAAGGGCAAGTGTATATCGGAACTTTTCTTGCTACCTGGGTTGGATTTACCTTTACTAACTTACCTGCTTTTATACTTATTCCCTTATGCATTTTAACTGCCGCTGCCGGTGGTGCTTTATGGGCAGCTATTCCCGGAATTCTAAAAGCTAAAAAAGGAGTACACGAAGTTATTGTTACTATTATGATGAACTGGATAGCTGCTTCTCTAACCTTCTTTCTTGTTTTAAAATTTAAAGCACCGCCAACTGAAGCTATGGAAGCAGCCGGTGTAAAACAGATGATTCCTCACACCAGGGAAATTGCTGAAGCGGCTCGGCTTCCTCGGCTTTATACTATTTTAAAAACATTAAATATAGATTTTCCTTCTTATAATCAAGTGAATGTTTCCTTTTTTATTGCTATTGCTGCTGCCGTATTAGTTTACTATATTTTATGGAAAACGAATTTAGGCTACGAGATAAGAGCAGTAGGTTATAACCCTTTAGCTGCTGAATATGGTGGCATAAGCGTGGGTAAAAATATTATATTAGCTATGATGATAAGCGGTGCTCTTGCCGGATTAGTTGGGACCAATGAAGTAATGGGTTTTAAATATCGCTGGAGACAGGAACTTTTTACCAATTTAGGATTTAACGGAATTGCAGTTGCCCTTTTGGGTAAAAATCATCCCTTAGGAGTGGTTTTAGCTGCCATTTTATTTGGTATTTTGAATTATGGAGGTGCTATAGTTAATATATATACCGAAGGTAGAATACCTCGGGAGCTTATTATGGTACTTCAAGCTGTTATAGTAATTTTTGTAGTAATAAGTGATGAAGTAGTGAAAAGATTGATTAAACAAAGGAGGAAAGTGGTATAATGTTTGCTGATATTTTTAATGCCCAGTTTGTCGCTTCCTCTATCAGAGTAGCTATACCTTTAGCTTTAGCTGGTTTGGGAGGAGTATTTTCAGAAAGGTCCGGAGTGATAAATATCGGATTAGAGGGTATGATGCTAACCGGTGCATTTACAGCAGTAGCTGTAACAAATATTTCCCAAAATCCATGGATAGGATTATTGGCAGCAGTTTTTATTGGTGTATTTTTAGGATTAATTCACGCTATTGTATGCGTAACTTTTAAAGCGAATCAAATAGTAAGTGGTGTAGCTATTAATCTATTCGCCAGCGGAATAACCGTATTCTTTTCCTGGCTTTTATTTGGTGAAACTCAAATTATGACTAAAAGCTCTTTACCAATTTGGGGATTGCCTCTTCCAAACATAGGAGAAGGTTCAACATTTATTAGAAATATGATAGTTATGTTTGCTCATTATTCTCCCCTGGTATACTTAACTATAATAATTTTTATATTGTCACACTTAATATTATATAAAACTCCTTTCGGGTTAAGATTAAGGTCAGTAGGCGAATATCCTCAGGCCGCTGATACTATGGGAGTTAATATTGTTAAAATGCGATATATAGCAGTAATGACCTCCGGTGCTCTTGCCGGATTAGCCGGTGCTTTTTTATCTTTAGAACAAGCTCACTTCTTTGTAAAGGAAATAAGTGGAGGTAGAGGTTTTATTGCTTTGGCAGCTATGATTTTTGGTAAATGGACTCCCTTTGGTACTGCCGGAGCTGCACTTTTGTTTGGCTTTGGAGAAGCTCTTGCCATCAGATTACAGGGTGTCAGTGCTGTTCCAGTTCAATTTATCAATATGGTTCCCTACTTATTGGCAATTTTTGTTTTAGTGAGTGCAGTGGGTAGAGCCATTCCTCCGGCAGCTGATGGAATTCCTTACGAAAAAGAAATAGGGTAAAAAGTAAAAAAAAATTAAGAATAACTCGACCATAAAATATTTTAGGTATATAATATAGAAAATATTATAATTTCCAAAAAGGAGAAAATTTTATTCAAATGAAAGATATTGGGAATTTCTTAAGAGAGAGAAGGGAAGCAAAAGGATTATCTTTAATTGAAGCAGAAAAGGATTTAAAGATACGTAAAAAATATTTACAAGCACTTGAGGAAGGCAATGTAGATATAGCTCCCGGTAAAGCTTATTTCATCGGTTATTTGAGAAATTATTGCAAATATCTGGATATAGATGAAGAAAATGTTAATCAAATAATTCAAACTTATAATAATTTAGAAAGGCAAAAACAGAAGGTCGTTTTGGAAAAAACTAAAGAAGAAGATATCTATCTTAAAACGAAAGATAAATCCATGTTTGAGAAAAAAAGATTCCCCTTTTCTGTTAAGTATGTTTATCTAACCAGCTTTGTCATTATAATTTTTATTGGATTATTTTTATTAAATCGTTCTCTTAAAGAAGCCCAGAATTTTCCGGTTCCTTCACCCGAAATTGCAAACGAAACTAACATAAATATCGAGGAAAAACCGAACGATATAAGCACTTTGACTGAAGAAAATACTGAATCGGAAGCAGAAGCCATTATCGCAGAATCTTCGGTGCAGGAAAGTGTTTTAGCTGAAAAATTACCTATTTTAAAATTGATAGCTGATGATAAAACCTGGGTAAAAATTCTATCCGAAGATAAAGTAATATTTGAGGGAATATTGTTCGAAGGGGAAGAATTTTTTTGGGAAACCGACCAAAGCTTGGATATTATTACTGAATACCCGACTAAAATTGAAACATATTATGATGATGAACCAATTGAAATTAGCAAAGGGACTGTTGATAATTACCTTCTAAAATATAATTTTAATCCTGCACAAAATATTTAATTTTTTTTAGGTTTGCCCCGTTAAAGAATTAACTGTTAGTAGGGTAAAGAAACTTAACATAAAAATAGAACAGTTAGGAATACATAAAATTGTGGGAAGATTATTTTTACCAAAACCAGCCAAACTTATTATAAGTATGTTCACCTCAGATAAATGTATATTTAGTCTATATAAAGAGGAATTGATAAAAAGGTTTGGAGAAGTTGATATCGAGAGCGATATTCAGCTTTTTAATTTTACCGATTATTACGAAGAAGAATTTGGTAAAAATTTAATGCAAAAAATATTTTCTTTTTCCACTCTGATAAAGATAGGTGAGCTCGCAGAAATTAAAATAATAACCAATAGCATAGAAAAAAATTTTAAGAACGAAAATATTAAAAATAATACAACCTACCCTAAGCGAAAAATAAATCTTGACCCGGGGTATATTACTCTGGATAAATATATTCTGGCCAGTACTAAAAATGGGCCCTCCAGAATTTATCTTAAGCAAGGAATATATGCTGAAATTACTCTTAGATTTATAAATAAATCATTTGTTACTTGCGAGTACACCTATCCCAATTACAAGACCAATGAATATATAAATTATTTAAATTTAGTTAGGCATAAATACAAATTGCAATTAAGGGAGAAGCAAAATAAATAAATAGGGAGTTAGTTATAAAAATTTGGAAAAAGCAAGATCCTTTTTTGCCGTTAATTTAAATCCGGAGATAAAAGAATATTTAACTTCTCTTCAAGGCCACCTAAATGTTCCTGAAAGCAAAATAAAATGGGTTGAAAAAAATAATCTACACCTCACTATGAAATTTTTGGGGTACATATCATTAAAAGAAACGGAATTAATTAAATCAATATTAAAAGAAATTAGCAGTGGATATAGGTCATTCTTCATAAAGTTATCTTCTAATATTGGAATATTTCCAACTTACAGGATGCCCCGGATAATTTGGGTAGGAGTCAAAGAGGGTGCAGATCAATTAAGCGAACTATATAACTCTATAGAAACAGTGTTACGTAAAGAAGGTTTCCCGGGAGAAAATAAAGAATTTTCCAGCCACATAACCATCGGAAGGGTAAAACTCATTAAAGATAAGTCTAATTTTATTCAAATATTAAACAGAATTAAGGTAAGCAATTTATCTCAAGAAGTCAGAAGTATTGACTTTATGGAAAGTAAATTAACTCCAAATGGACCCATATATAATATAACAGCCAAATTCTCTTTATTAAAACAATAGAAAATTGATAATTTTAAAATACTTATAAAATAAGAAATTTAAAGGAGTAAACTAAAAAATGACTGACAAAACAGAAAAAAACATCCAGGAAAGAGAAAAAGCACTAAACACAGCCATGCAGACTATTGAGCAAAGATTCGGAAAAGGTTCTATAATGAAACTGGGGGACCGCCCAAAGTTTCCCGGAAGTAACACTATTTCTACCGGTTCAATAAGTTTAGATATCGCTCTTGGAGTAGGTGGAGTCCCAAGAGGAAGAGTAATTGAGATTTTTGGTCCCGAATCTTCGGGAAAAACCACACTTGCCCTACACATTATTGCCGAGGCTCAAAAAAATAATGGTATTGCTGCTTTTATCGATGCCGAACACGCTTTAGACCCAACTTATGCCAAAAATATTGGGGTTAACACAGATGAATTAATTATATCCCAACCTGATACAGGAGAGCAGGCTTTAGACATAACTGAATCTTTAGTCAGAAGCAATGCGGTTGATGTTGTGGTCATAGATTCAGTTGCCGCCCTGGTACCTAAGGCTGAAATAGAAGGCAATATGGGAGATTCCTATATGGGATTACAGGCAAGATTAATGTCTCAGGCTCTAAGGAAGCTTACCGCTATTATTAGTAAATCAAGAACTACAACGGTATTTGTAAATCAAATTAGAGAAAAGATTGGTGTCTTTTTTGGTAATCCGGAGACTACTCCCGGTGGCAGGGCACTTAAGTTTTATTCTACCATTAGAATGGATATTAGAAGAAGGGCTACTATTAAGAAGGACGAAAATAATATCGGAATAACGGCTAAAGTAAAAGTGGTAAAAAATAAGGTGGCCCCTCCCTTCAAAGAAACAATGTTCGATATAATTTTTGGTAAAGGAATATCTAAAGAAGGGGATATTATAGATCTTGGCGTTAAATATAATATATTAAAAAAATCAGGGGTCTGGATTTCTTATAATGACATAAAATTTGGACAGGGGCGTGAAAACGCTAAAACTTATCTGCAAGAACACCCTGAAATTGCAAAAGAGATAGAAGACAAAATATTGATAACCGCCGGGCTTGATAAAAGAATGACTAAAGAGGTGCCAAAAAAATAAATAAAATTACTTCTATAAATTATGACAAAAAAAATATTGGCAAGGTAGTTATTTACGTAGATAATAGAACAAGATACAAAATAGATGAAAAGATAATTGAATCATTAGATGTTTATGTGGGTAAAGAATTATCTGACCAAGAAATCGAAAAAATTATTTTCGAAGATAAAACCGGAAGAGGTAAAAAATATCTACTGATGCTTTTTTCCCGAAGAATTTATAGTAAATATGAAATATTCGGAAAATTAAAGAAAAAGGGATATTCAGAAAAAATTATTGCTAATCTTATTTTTTGGTTAGAAGATAATAATTATATTGACGATGAGCTCTTTGCCGAGATGTGGGCGAAATTTCGATTACAAAATAAACCCATAGGAAGATATAAATTAAATCAGGAACTAAGACTAAAGGGAATTAAACAAGATATTATCCAAAAAGTAATAGATAAAACATACGAAGAAATGGATGAATTAACCCTGGCACATAATCTTATAAAAGAAAAGATTGTGTCATTAGAAATAAAAAATATCTGGATAGATCCAAAAAAAATATATAATTTTTTATTAAGAAGAGGCTTTTCAACAGAAATTTCGAGAAATATCTACAATGAGCTAAAAAATAAACTGGTTAAAAAATAATCACCTAACATATCTCGTGCAAACTAGCGTATAGCGTGAAGCGTAGAGTGTAGAGTTAGGAAAGAGAGAGATAGAAGCCTAGTCAGTATCGAGTATATAGTTAAGAAAATAAAAGAGAAGAAAGTAGGGGCGTATTTTATACGCCCTCAATGATATATAAAATCGTAGGACAGGCGTCTCGACTGTCTAAGTAATGTAATGTTTAACGTACTAATAAGTACCTGCTTTTTCTAGCTTTTCTTTCTCTTTCTTAACTCAATACTATATACTCGATACTCGATACTTTCTTTTTGGTTTGACTTTTCAAACTCTACAGGTTAAAATATTTTAAGAAATTATTTCAAAATCTTGCAATTTCTTAAGCGATCATTAAGGTTTCAAATTTTATGCAAATACACACTTAATTATGCTAAAAGGTAATGCATAATTAAAAATATCTTACGTACCTTGTAAATTGAATATTAGGAGGTGAAGTAATATTAGAATTTACTACATTATTACTCTAAACATCCTTATTGGTATAGCAATAGGTTATTTGCTCAATAAGTATATTGCCAAGTCAAAAATATCATCAGCGGAAACTACTTCTAAGAATATTTTAAAAAATGCCGAAAGAGAAGCGGTTTCCCTCAAGAAAGAAACACAGTTACAAGCAAAAGAAGAGGCTTACAATATTAAAAGGGATGCTGAAATAGAAATAAAGCAAAAACGAAATGAAATGCAAAGGCTTGAAAATAGCCTAATTAGCAGAAGTAATAGCTTGGTTCAAAAAATAGAATCACTTGAAAGAAGAGAAAAAACATTAAATTGTAAAGAAAAAGAACTTGAAAATAATATCCAAAAAACAAATAATTTATACCAGGAACAGAAAAACGTATTGATAAAAATTTCCAATATGAGCTTAGAAGAAGCAAAAAATGAACTTTTAAGCAATTTAGAAAAAGAGCTTACTCATGAAACCGGTAAGATGATTAAAGAGATTGAAGAACAAGCAAAAATTGAAGCAGAGAAAAAATCCAGAAAAATTATATCATTAGCAATTCAAAGGTATTCTGCTGACCAGACAGTGGAAACAACAACATCTTTTGTGCCTTTGCCCAGTGATGACATGAAAGGAAGAATCATAGGAAGAGAAGGTAGGAATATCAGGACATTCGAAATGTTAAGTGGAGTTGATTTAATTGTAGATGATACCCCGGAAGCAGTAATTATTTCAGGGTTTGATCCTATACGAAGAGAAATAGCCCGGCTGTCTTTAGAAAAGCTGATTAGCGATGGCCGCATACAACCGGCAAGAATTGAAGAAGTAATAGAAAAAACTAAATTAATAGTTGATACTAAGATCCAGGAAGAAGGAGAAAAAGTAGTATTTGATACAAATGTAAAAAATATAAGTCCAAAACTAATTAATTTATTGGGAAGATTAAAATATCGTACAAGCTACGGACAGAATGTTCTTCAACATTCAATAGAGGTTGCATATCTTGCTGAAATTATGGCCGCAGAAATTGGTGCAAATTCGCAATTAGCCAAAAGAGCGGGATTGCTTCATGATATCGGAAAAGCTGTTGACCGTGAAATAGAAGGAACTCACGCTATGATTGGTGCTGAGATTGCCAAAAAAAATGGTGAAAGTCTTCAAGTAATTAACGCCATTGCTGCTCATCATAATGATGTAGAACCCAAAACAATTGAAGCCGTTTTAATCCAATCGGCCGATGCCATATCTGCTTCTCGTCCCGGGGCTCGACGTGAGATGATGGAAACTTACATAAAAAGACTTGAAAATTTAGAAGAAATTGCTAATTCATTTGAAGGGGTAGAAAGAGCATTCGCTATTCAAGCGGGCAGAGAAATAAGGATAATCGTAAATCCGGAAGAAATAGATGATTATACAGCAAAAAAAATATCAAGAGATATTTCAAAAAAAGTTGAAAAAAATATAGATTATCCCGGTCAAATCAAAGTAATGGTTATTAGGGAAACCCGCTCAGTTGAATATGCAAAATAGGTAAATTAGCGTGGAGCTAAATACAGTAATGAGTGATAAGTAATTAGTGATAAGAAAAGAATTAAACGGGTAATCAGTTAACCGGTTTACCGATTAATTTTCGTATAGCGTTTAGTGTATAGAAAAATACGTATCTCGTATCTTACCAAGAAGAAGTTAGTTTATTAGTTAGTTACCTGGTTAACTAGTAAACAAAATATAAGAAAGAAGCCAGAATATTATTAAAAAAATAGCATGTAGTTTTAGTTTTGTCATTGCGAGGAACGAAGTAAGCCTGCCCCCGCGAAAGCGGAGGAAGCAATCCCAGTATAGAAGAATAGTTGCTATTTTTTAGAATAACAACAGCGTGTAGACGGGGCGGGATTTATTCGCCCCGTCTACTCTTTGACATGTGTAATGCAATATAGTCTTTGTTATTCGCGCGTGGCGTCATTATACCATGCGCTCTCTGTCATTCCCGCGAAACCAGTCCTCGACCTGATCGGGGAGTGGGAAGCCAGGAGTAAAAGACAAAAAATAAATTACCGATGGAGTTTGGCCCCTCCCTCTGTCATTCCCGCGAAAGCGGGAATCCAGGAAGGAATGACAAAGGAAATTTTAAAAATAATATTTTTATCTTTTTATAATTGCAGGAACAAGAAAAATCTGCAATTTATTTTTTTATAACTAAAATGACTATATTTCAAGGAAGATAGATAATGATACACAAACCAAAATTATACATTAAAACTTTCGGATGCCAGATGAACGTCAATGATTCAGAATACATCATAGGCCAATTAGTAAAATTAGGTTATTCGAATACAGAGGATATACCTAAAGCTAACTTAATTTTACTAAATACCTGCTGTGTCAGAGCGAAAGTGGAGCAGAAAATATTCAGTCTAATCGGGAAGATAAAAAAAATAAAAGAATCTAACCCGGATGTGATTTTGGGTGTATGTGGGTGTATGGCTCAAAAGGAAAAAGAAAATATATTTAAAAGGGCACCCCATGTTGACTTTATATTTAATCCTTCTCAAATTACTAATTTGGAAGAAATTATTAATAATGTTATAAAATACGGTGGTAAAAAATATATTTCTTGCGATAGTACTCCTGAATTTAGTTTAAATCATGTTCCGGTTGAAAGAGGAAGTAAAATATCAGCCTGGATTCAAATAATGAGAGGCTGTAATAATTATTGCTCTTATTGTGTTGTCCCTTATACGAGAGGCCCTGAGCAGAGCAGGGGAGCCACCGAAATATTATCAGAAGCAACTGATTTAGCTCAAAATAAATATAAAGAAATATTTTTATTAGGCCAGAACGTCAACTCTTATGGTAATGACCTTTCTCAACCCGTTACTTTTTCTAAATTATTAGAATTATTAAATAACATTAAGGGAATAAGAAGAATAAGATTCACCACTTCACACCCCAAAGATTTCTCTTTCGATTTGATAAAAACAATAAAAAAATGCCATAAAGTTTGTAACCATATACATTTACCTGTTCAATCCGGCTCAAGCAAAATACTTAAAATGATGAATAGAAAATACGATATTGATTATTATAAGAATATCATTAAAGAAATTAGAAGCAATATAGATAATATTGCAATTACCACCGATGTTATGGTTGGGTTCCCCGGAGAAACCGAGGAAGACTTCATGGATACTTTGAATGTTTTTAAAGAAATAGAATTTGACGAAGCGTATACTTTCATTTATTCAAACAGGGAAAATGCTGTTGCTTCATTATTGCCTGACCAGATTCCTCTACAGGTCAAAAAAGAAAGGTTATGGAAACTCATCGATTTACAAAAAGAAATATCAGCAAAAATTAATAAAAGGCTTGAAGGAAAAATATTTGAAGTACTGGTGGATAAAAAGTCTAAAAGAAATATCGAAAATCAATTCTCCGGACGAACAGAGACCAATAAAACCGTGGTATTCACCACTAAACAAGACTTGTTAGGGGAATTAGTTAAAGTAAAAATTATAAAGTCGACAGCCTGGACTTTATATGGAGAACTAACCTGATGATTAACAGTAAAGATAATAATTTACTAATTTTATTAGGTCCTACCGGAGTAGGCAAAACAGATATCTCCCTAAAATTAGCCCAAAAAATACCCGATATCGAAATAATCTCTGCTGATTCCATGCAAATATATAAATATATGGATATTGGTACTGCCAAGCCTGCTAAAAACATATTAAAAACCATAAAGCATTATATGATAGATATTATCGAGCCCTCTGATAATTTTGACGTAACACAATATAGTGAGTTGGCTAAAAAAAATATATTAGATGTTTTTAAAAGGGGTAAGATACCGATATTAACAGGCGGTTCCGGGCTATATATCTCCTCATTAATTAATCCACTTTTTGACGGGCCAGCAAAGAATAGTGAATATAGAAAATTTTTGGAAGAAGAAGCAAAGGCACACGGTAACAAATATTTATATAATAATTTAGCTAAAATAGATTCGATTTCTGCTTCCAAAATTAAACCTAATGACTTAAGAAGAATAATCAGGGCTTTAGAAGTTTATAAATCTACCGGTGAAACTATCTCTTGCTTACAAAAAAAAGATTCTAACAAAAAATTAAAATTTAAATACCATGTTATAGGGCTAAAAAGAGATAGAGAAAATATGTATAGAAGAATTAGCCTAAGAGTTGATAAGATGTTTAAAGATGGATTTATAAAAGAAGTTAAAACCTTAAGAGAAATGGGTTATAAAGAAAATTTAAATTCAATGAAAGGTTTGGGCTACAAACAGATAAACCAGTATCTTAACGGTGCATACAGCAAAGAAGAGGCTATTAATCTAATTAAGATAGAGACAAGACATTATGCAAAAAGACAAATGACCTGGTTCAAAAATAAGATAAAAAATATCCAATGGATAGATTTAGATGAATATGATGAAAGCGAAGTAGTTTTGAAAATAAAAAACGAAATAAATAATAAATGTAAGGGTTCAATTTAATACTGACCCGATAATGCAGAGGGCTGCTATTTAACAATACAGAATGTTTGATTTTCCTGGTATTCATGTTACAATCTAAAGAGTCGGATACTTGTATAAATTAATGATGATTATTATAAAGGAGGAGTTATTATTATGAAAAGACAAAATACATCAAGAAGTTTTAGTTCACCTTTAATTTTCGGAAATTGGTTACAATGCATGTTGATTTTCTTTTTTATCACCATGTCATTATTTGTTATTGC
>Ga0222683_1000381_pt1 | contig 15693 bp, 12 predicted proteins | sample AntAcemetage1073_FD_179841 | JGI IMG/M metagenome (GOLD analysis project Ga0222683, IMG submission 179841) | Saline water microbial communities from Ace Lake, Antarctica - #1073 | ecosystem: Environmental > Aquatic > Non-marine Saline and Alkaline > Saline | place: Antarctica: Ace Lake... | reverse complement strand
TCCACCTTGATCATGAGTTTTGGTAGTCGCCTTACCTTCTTGATCCCTAAAAAATAGAAAAAATTCCATCTCTGGTCCAAGATTGGTAGAATATCCCATCTCTTCCACTTCTTTTAGTACTCTCTTTAAATTATTTCTAGGGCAACCATTAAAAGGTAAACCATCAGGATTGTAAACATCACAGATAATTCGGGCTACATCTTTTTCTTCTTCCCAGGGATTTACTGTAAAAGTGGAGTAATCTGGTTTTAAATACATATCAGATTCCTCAATCCGCACAAAACCCTGTATAGAAGAGCCATCGAACATGATCTCCCCATTAAGAGCCTTTCCCAGTTCTCTTACCGGAATTTCTACATTCTTGGGCATTCCCAAAATATCGGTAAACCTTAGTCTCATAAATTTTATATTTAGTTCTTTAGCTTTATTTAAAATCATCTCTTTGGTTATTTTTTTCATTTATAATTCTTCCCCTTTTAATATTTTTTCTAATTTCATTTTAATTAATTATACTCTTGCTTTCTAATTTTACAAAGTATTTTTTTTCTAAAATAATCAACTTTTTATTCTACAGTAACACTTTTAGCTAAATTCCTCGGCTTATCTACATCACACCCCAATCTGTCAGCAATGTGATAGGCAAATAATTGTAAAGGTATAACCGATAAGATAGGATATAGTATATCCAAAGTTTTAGGAATATAAAATACTTTATCTACTATACTGGTAATTTCTTTATCGCCTTCTGTAGCAATCGCTAATACCATAGTATCTCGAGCTTTAACTTCTTTTATATTGTTAATTACTTTAGTATAAACCTTATCCTGTGGCACGATAACCACTACCGGGAAAGTCTTTTCCAAAAGAGCAATGGGACCATGTTTCATCTCTCCTGCCGGATAACCTTCAGCGTGGATATAAGAAATCTCCTTAAGTTTTAAGGCCCCCTCTAAAGCAATGGGATAATTAATCCCTCGCCCCAGGTAAAGAAAATTATGATATTTATTAAATTCTTTACTTAATTTAATAATCTCTGGGTCTTTAAGTAAAATAATCTCGACCAGTTGAGGAAGCTTCATTAACTCAGAAATTATTTTCTTAATCTCCGATGAATTAAGAGCCTCCCTAACTTGAGCAAAATAGAGAGATAATAGGTAAAGGCACATTAATTGACCAATAAAAGCCTTCGTAGTAGCCACACCTATTTCCGGACCTGCCTTAATATACATTACACTATCTGCTTCCCGACTGATAGTGCTTCCCCTTACATTGGTAAGAGCCAATATGTAGGAACCAGCTTCCCGGCAAGCTCTTAAAGCAGCTATAGTATCCGCAGTTTCTCCTGATTGGGATATTAGAATGGTTAAATCTTTTTTACCCAATAATATTTTCCTATATCTAAATTCAGAACTATAATCTACCTCTACCGGAATACCGGTTAACTCCTCAAAAATATATTTACCTGCTAAAGCCGTATAATAAGAAGACCCACAAGCCAAAATAGATATTTTTTCTATTTCTTTAATCTTATCTAAAGGAAGAGATGGGTCGTTAAGCTCTAGTGTTTTTGTAGATAGATTAATTCTATCCTCTAAATTATTACGGATCACCATAGTTTCTTGAAAAATTTCTTTTAACATAAAATGTTTGTATCCACTCTTTTCTGTCATCTCTTCGTCCCAATCAATATTTTTTACTTCTTTCTGTAATATTTTACCTTCGGAATCGATTATCTCTGCTCCATCTTTAGTTATAGTAGCAATCTCTTTTTCCTCTAAAAAAATTACTCTATTTGTATAACTAAGCAAAGCGGGAATATCAGAAGCTATATACATCTCTCCTTCTCCTATTCCGATAATCAAAGGGCTCCCGCAACGTGAAGCGACAACTTTACCCGGATCACGAGTAGAAATAACTCCAATGGCGTAAGACCCTTCTATTTCTTTTATAGATTCTTTTACTGCTAAAGTTAAATCATCCTGATAATTACTTTCTATTAAATGGGGAAGAACTTCGGTATCTGTTTCAGATACAAAATTGTGCCCTTGGGAAATTAATCTTTCTTTTAAGGGTTTGTAGTTCTCTATAATACCATTATGTACTACCACTACCTCCGAATTGCATCCATTATGAGGGTGCGCATTTATATTGTTAGGTCTCCCGTGGGTAGCCCATCTAGTATGCCCTAATCCTACATTACCTTTTGGGGCACCTTTTTCTAATAAATTTTCTAACTTAATTACTTTTCCTTTACATTTTACTATTTTAATTTTATTATCTTTTAATACTGCAATACCTGCAGAATCATATCCCCGATATTCTAATTTTTTTAATCCAGACATTAAAATGGGGACTGCTTCTTTTGAACCAATGTATCCTATAATTCCACACATTTTTTAATCCTTTCTTTTTGTAAAATATTAAAACTATTTCAAAAAAATAAATACCCTATTACCAATCCATTAAGAAAGATAATAGGGTTCTCTGTTGTTTCTACTTTTACAATAAATACCTTAATATCCAAGAACTTCTTTAAGCAATCGCATTATATACCTATCGAAAATTTAAGGTCTAAAGCGAAAAACTAAAAACTATCATTCAAAAATTGAATATTTTTTCATAACTTTGAGTATTGAGTTTTAGTTTTTACACTTTCCACTTCTATCTTTGCGTTATCTTTTAAAAAACTAGCTGTACTATAATAGAAAAACCTTTATCAAAATACTGAAAAATGGATTCATTTTTGCCATAAAAACCTCTCTGTCCTTACAATTACTCACAAGTTTTACAGGTTTTTTAAGGATCTGGCTAACCCAGGAGCATCCGCCGAATTCTCGATAAACTCCTTCCTCGTCAACTTACCTTATCAAAGCGCTTAGCCCTTCAAATTGAGTAAGTTCTGGCGCTTGTATTTAATTTTATTAATATGTATCTCTTTATCACCTCCTTTTAACCTTCCAATCTTCCAGTCGCCCAGTCTACCGGTCTTCCGGTTTATTTAGTCGTTAGTATATATTATAGCGGGTAGCGTTTAGCGTATAGTTTTGGATTAGCAAGATGTTTGTCTTAATTAAACTAAAACTTTGAGCTAAAAGTGAAAAACCATAATTGTTATTTAATAATTCTAGAGTCAGCACTCGGGAGAATATAAAATTACTTAACAAATAATACAATCCCATAATTTAAAATAATTCTGAATAATGGGTTTTATCTTTTGGCTTTGATCTTGTGTACGAAATACGAATATAGTTTTGCGTTTTTAGTTTTAGTGCTAAATGCTATTCACTATTCACTAACGACTATTCACTATTTAAATATCTTCCTTTCTAATTACCTCACTTAACTCCTGAGATATTTTCTCTAATTTATTTTTATCTTCTCCTTCTAATAATATCCTAATTAACGGTTCAGTACCAGAGGCTCGAACAAAAATTCTACTTTTTCCGTCAAGTTCTTTTTTCATTTCTTTAATAATTTTTTTTATGCAAGCATTCTTAAAAAATTGCTGCTTATTTTTGACCTCATAATTCAAAATAATCTGAGGATATTTTTCCATTACTGATGCCAAATTAGATAGGGTTTTTTCTTCTTCCCGAAGAACTTTCATAAGTTGTAGAGAGGTTAACAATCCATCTCCAGTAGTACTATATTTTGAGAAAATAATATGGCCTGATTGCTCCCCTCCTAATACCGCATTAAACTTCTCCATCATTTCTAATACATAACGATCCCCGATATTGCCTCTAATAACCTGTCCTCCTGCTTTTTCTATAGCCCTATCAAAGCCAATATTGCTCATTAAAGTAGTTACTACTGTCTTATTAGGCAACTGGGCTTTCTTGATAAGGTTTAAAGCACAAATTACCATTATTTGATCCCCATCCACAATGTTTCCCTTTTCGTCTACGGCGATAACTCTATCTGCATCTCCATCATAAGAAAAACCTAAATCGGCTTTTTGTCTTAAAACTTCTTTTCTCAAAGAAGTAGGATGTACTGAACCACAATTATAATTTATATTAATACCGTTAGGTTTATCGTTTATGGTAATTATCTCGGCCCCTAATTCTGTAAAAACACGGGGGCTAATTAGGTAAGATGCACCATTGGCGCAATCTAAAACGATTTTGTATCCCTTGAGGGTAAATTTTGAAGGAAGAGTGCTTTTAATGTAATCAATATATTTTTCCTCTCCTTCGGATAATTCTTTTACTCTGCCAATATTTTTTTCGGTAGGCCATTCATCTTTTGAATAATTTTTAAAATATATTCTCTCTATCTCTTCTTCTTCTGTATCAGAAAACTTAAAACCATCCCCTCTAATATATTTAATGCCGTTATGATTGAAGGGATTATGTGAAGCAGAAATAACTATAGCGCAATTAGCATGGTAAACTCTAGTTAGGTAAGCCACTACGGGAGTGGGTGCTATCCCTATTTTTAGGACATCTACACCTACCGAACATATTCCTGCTATTAAAGCAGCTTCTAACATATCTCCTGAAATTCGAGTATCTCTACCGATTAATATCTTGGGATTGACCTCGTCTTTGAATAAATATGCCCCAGCTCTTCCTATATGAAAGATCACCTCTGCAGTCATGGGCTCCCTGTTGGCAATTCCCCTTATCCCATCAGTTCCAAATAATTTTTTCATAAATTACCTCTTCATTAGTCTTTAGTGAATAGTGAATAGTCGTTAGTACTAAATGCAAAAATAAAAAACTGGCTTTTCGTTTTTCGTTTTTAGATTATATAAAGATATAATTATAAGATTTAAAAAATGATGCAAAGTTCAAGAAATATTAGTTGTTAGTTAGTATTTAGTTTTTTAATTAAGCTCATAGTCATTTTACTAATTTCATCAATTTCATTTAGTATAGGAATTGCTTATATTCTTTATTAGAGAACCTGGCAAATCCTTCTGCTATGTTTGAAGGAATTGAAACAGCTGACCTTCTTAGTTGACTGGACAATCCATATATTTCTTCTTTAGGAAAATTCTTAGTTATTTTGTATGTATCTAACTACTCCTATGTTTCTTTTCCATATATTTAAATCTTTATAATTTTTTATTTTCATATTATAATTTATACTTTTTTATTTCCTTAATCTTTTTACTAAATACTATTCACTAACGACTAACGACTAATTATTAATCAATACTGTTACTTCTTTCGGTTCAATATTAATTACAGAAATTCCTCCGGGTAGGTCTACTTGAACTTTCACCTTCTGTTCTACTTTAAAATTATCCATAAATTTCACAAAAGCTTTTATATCTTCTGCTTTTAATTTGTCAACTAAAACATTTTTCCCTTCAACAGTTATATCAACTGTCTCTGGTCTTATTTCGCAAGATACAAAGGGAGAAAAATTTTGGGGTAAAACTGGAATATTTTTTAGAGTTTTATCGATTATAGCCTCACTAACTTGTATGGATACTTCTATTAGTTCAACCTCACCTTCCGCTATATTCAATCCTTCATCTAAAGTAGGGGGAACTTTTACTGATAATGTTTTAGTAATTCCGTTTACATCAATAGGAATGGTCTCTAAAAACTCAATACTATTTATTTTAGAATAGTTACCAAAAATCTTTATTTCATCGGGGCTAGATAGTATTTCAGAGATATAATAGCCCGGAGCTGGTTTTCCGACTATTTTTGGTTTTACCACTAACTGCTTTTCCGGGTACCCACGTGCCAGAGAAATTGAGACTTCCACTATATCGGGCTCAATCTTTACTTCTTTTATATCATTTCCATTCACATCAACTGCTCTAACTTTTATTTTTTTATTTAGATCTTCTTTTATTTCGGAGATATCAATAGCACAAATTATCTGCTTTACACTTTCTAATACACTCCGAGCACCAATTATCTTAACCTTAGGAGGATTAAATTGGGGTTCATCAGCTAAAGAGAAACCCCTTTCAGGAATCCCTATTAAACTATATTCAACTTCTACCTCTTTACTTAAAATACTTTCGACTTCTACTTTTATTTCCGAAGGAATAATTCTAGTGATTTGTGTTCTTTTGGGGGCAGCGACTTCTACCTTCAATTTATATAAGCCTTCTTTGCTAATTTCAGAAAAATCTACTATCCCGCTAATTTGATTAGGAGAAATATTATTTATTATATTTTTGGGACCTTTAATCCCAATACTTACATTTGTAGGAAACTCTTTTATCACTAAGTCCTCGCTAAGATTATTTTGAACAAGAGATATATCAATAAAATTCTCTTCTATCGGGTTCTCTCCGCCTGCTATGTATAACCACAAAATAATTGCAAAAAACAAAGAGAGTAATTTAATATCGATATTTTTTAATAGCCAATCTTTTAATTCTTTCATTTTTTATTTTCCTCTGAGGACCAGAAACCAAATTCAGAGATTATTTTGGGCTGGTATAAGTGCATTAACATCTTTTTTAGTCCTTGGGGTTCCATAGGTCGGGTAATCTTTCCATCCAATGCGATAGATATATTTCCTGTTTCTTCTGATACTACAATTATCAAAGCATCTGTCTGTTCACTTAATCCCAAAGCTGCTCTATGTCTGGTACCTAAAGATTTACTAATATCCATTCTCTCGCTTAGCGGTAAAATGCAATTCGCTGCTGCTATTTTATTACCTCTAATAATTACAGCTCCATCGTGTAAAGGAGAGTCGGGCATAAATATAGAATATAATAATTCAGGAGAAAATTCACTATTTAAAATAATACCGGTTTCTAGAATATCTTTTAAACCAACTTCTCTCTCTAAAACCACCAAAGCTCCCTTGTGCTTACTGGAAAGCATGGGCATTACCATAACTAATCCATTTGTTAGTTGTTCAATTTTTTTATCAACTTCTTTGTGCAAAAAAGAAGTATTAATAAAAAATCCTCTTTTCCCCATCTTTAATAATCCTCTTCTTATTTCTGGTTGAAATATTATGGGCAGGGCTACAACCATCATGGCCATAGTCCCTTTTAGAAGCCAATTAATAGTTCTAAGGCCAAGCTGATCAGCAATAAAAGAAAGGATAAAAAGAATAACTAAACCCTTGATTAATTGTACTGCTGGGGTATCTTTGATTAAGAGAATTATGTGATAAGAAATAAAAGCGATGATTAATATGTCAATAATATCTAAAATATTGAAAGAAATTGGCACTTTATTCTCCCTTTTAAATTAGTCGTTAATTTTTAGTTAATCTCTTAGCCGGTTTACCGGTTGGCTAGTAAATTTGGTTTTCGGTTAATATTTAGTAGTAACAGAGTGTGCCGGATGAATTAAAAAGATAAAATATTTCCTTACTATTAATTATAAAATTATTTTATTCTTTAATCAAATTAAATTTAAAGAAAGTATCGAGTATTATGCCCCTTTTTTATAGACAGGCGAGACGCCTGTCCTACGGGAAGGTTGGGAGATATTTTTGCATCTTTATCATTCGTTATTTTTCCCGCCATTGTTCCCTGCGCCTATACGCTAACCGCTGTACGCTATACGCTAGGTTTATTCACTAACGATTAATCTAATTATATTTATAAGAGTAAAGCTAATACGCCTTTCTGAGCATGTAACCTATTTTCTGCCTGGTCAATTACTACAGAATGAGGACCATCTATAACTTCATCAGTTATCTCTTCACCACGATGAGCCGGTAGGCAATGTAATATTATTACATCATCTTTCGCTTTATTTATTAAGCCTTGATTTATTTGATAGGGCTTAAACACATCTTTTCTAATTTCACTCTCTTTTTCAAACCCCATGCTGGTCCAGACATCGGTATAAATAACGTCTGCTCCGTCTACAGCTTCTTTCGGATCGTGGATAATTTCTATTTTACTATTTATTTTATTAGCATCTTCTTTAGCCAGATTTACAATCTCTTCCTTCGGTTCGTAACCAGGAGGGGTAGCTAAAACAATGTCCATCCCTACCTTAACTGCTCCAAATAACAAGGAATGTGCCACATTGTTACCATCACCTATATAGGCTAATTTAAGATTAGATAATCTACCCTTCTTTTCTTTAACGGTTAACAGGTCTCCTAAAACTTGACAGGGATGCAAAAGTTCAGATAATCCGTTGATAACTGGAACCGATGAATACTTGGCTAATTCTAACATTATTTCATGGCTGAAAGTTCGGGCCATAATTCCGCTTACGTAACGAGATAGCACTTGAGCAATATCTTTAGTTGCTTCTCTTTGCCCTAATTTTATATCATTGGGACCCAAATAAATTGCTTGTCCGCCTAGTTGAATCATTCCTGTTTCAAAAGATACCCTGGTCCTTAAAGAAGGTTTTTGAAAGATCATTCCTAAAACTTTTCCCTTTAAAAGGGGTTGTTCTTCATTGGAATAGTACCTTAATTTTATAATCTCAGAAGTTTCTAATATTTGAGTAACTTCCTCCCTGCTCAAATCATTAATGGACACTAAATTTTTTCCTTTCATATCTATAGCCATTATTCTTTCTCCTTCCTTTTATAGAAATATTTTTTTACGTATTTTGAAGTGGTGGCGGAAAGTAATGCAGGGTAATTTAATCTAAACCTTACTTCAGCACCAACTTTTAATTCTTCTTTAAAATCAGTAATATCAATGATTAAATGGTCACTGCTTGCACTCACTATTTTTATTCCCTCTTTAAGAGGAATTAAACTATTAAGATAAATATCCTGTTTCCCTATTGCTAAAATTGCTCTTTTTCTTATTCCTAAATCTCGAAAAACGGGTATCTCTCCAAAAGCATCCCGGCCAATCTCCCCCCGGGGCTTCGATGGCTTTTCTTGTACTTCTATAACTTCTGCACTTAAAATAAACGTATCCTGATAAGTGCCTGCTATATTGCGCAATCTTACATCATCCTGGCCAAGCAAAATACCTACTCCTATCCTTAACTGATTTATTCTATCAGGAATAATGTCTTCTTCAACTAATTTTAAAACACTAGTATTGCCACCCGAAATTACTTCCAAATTTATATGAAAATTATTTTCTATTTCTTCTGTTAATTTAACAAGTCTGGTTAAATTTTCCCGAGTAGGCATCACTCCGCTGATACAGCAAAAATTTGCACCAATACCCATTAATTTTACCCCTGATAATTTTCTAATTTCTCCTACTACTGTCAAAGCATTATCTGGCATAATTCCTTCTCTTAAGTCTCCCAGGTCTATCATTAGAATTATTCTATGAACGATTTTTCTTTTTAAAGCTTCCTGCGATAATGATTTAATTACCGAAATTTCAGAGTTCAAACTTATATCTGCCCAATTCAAAACTCTACTTACTTCACTTAACATAGGGATCCTTATTAACATTGTCTCTACTTTAAGTCCGGATTTTTTCAATCCTTTAAGATTCTCAATTCGAGAATCGCCTAAAAAATTTATTCCCCCGTTTATTATGGCTTGACCTACTTTTGTAATAGCGCAACATCCTTTAGTTATTCCCACCACTTTAATTCCGTGTTTTGAACAAAGTGTTTTAATACTTTCTGAATTATTTTTTATTTTATCCAAATAAATATCTAATCGAGGGTTTCTTTTCATTGTTCCTTTCCTTAAAAAGAGAAAATAATTACGAAAGGTAAATTAGTCGTTAGTATTTAATTAGCGTACAGCGGGTAGCGTATAGGTGCGAGTAATAAGTGTAAGGAAAATACAAAATACAAAACATATTAGTCGCTAGTTTTAAATACAGTTTTCAGTTATAAGTATACAACTAAAAATTTAAAACGAAAAGCGAAAAACTATAATTTAAAACTCAAAACTTTTTCCCTCAATACTAAATTATTAATTTCTGTTTTTACTTCTTTCCCTTTTCATTTTTGCTATATAGTATACGAGATAAGAAAGATGAAATTCAATAGATAAAACAATACATTTAAATTTTATATTTTGAGCTATAGCTTTTCGTTTTTTCGCTATATACTCTATACTATACGCTATACGTTTACATACGTGATAATAATTTATTCTAGCTACTGGATTCTTTTTTCTTCATTATATACTAATTAAGGTTTACGGAAAAAGGAAATTCCTATACAATTAAATTATACTAAGAACAAAGTTTGTATAGTTTTTAGATAAAAAACTAAAAAAAAAGAGAAAGGCACCTTACTACTTGGCTAACCTTTCTCTTTTCAGCGATGTAAAAATAATTATCTCTTAGAAAATTGGAATCTGGCCCGAGCGCCTTTTTGACCATATTTTTTTCTTTCTTTCATCCTTGAATCCCTAGTTAGTAAACCTTCTTTTTTTAAGATCGAGCGCAAAGTAGGATTGTATTGCAAAAGAGCTCTAGCAATTCCATGTTGTAATGCCCCTGCTTGGCCAGTAAAACCCCCTCCCTCTACTTTAGCAAAAACATCTAATTCATTTTTTTTATTTACCAATTCTAAAGGTTTCTCTACTACGGTCGATAAAGCTTCTCGTCCAAAATAATTATCTAATGTCCTTTTGTTAATTTTTATATTACCTTTGCCGGGGACTAACCATACTCTGGCAATTGAGGATTTTCTTCTTCCAGTACCATAACTTCTTATCTGCGACAAGTATCTAACCTCCTTATTCGTACTTAGTTAATTTTTTCTAATTTTTGAGCTTGATGGGGGTGTTTATCCCCCTTGTAAATTTTTAACTTTTTAATTATTGCTCTACCTAATTTTGTATGAGGAATCATACCCTGTACTGCTTTTTTCACCACTAATTCCGGTTTTCTCTTTAATAATGTTCCTAGAGCAACGCTTTTTAATCCTCCCGGATAAGAGGTATGATACCTATATATTTTCCCTTTGAGTTTATTTCCAGTTACTTTTATCTTTTCAGCATTTATAACCACTACATAATCACCTAAATCCATAGATGGAGTATAGGTTGGTTTATTCTTTCCTCTTAATATTGTAGCTATCTGAGTAGCCAATCTTCCTAATATTTCTCCTTCTGCGTCAATTAGATACCATTTTCTATCAATATCTTCTGCTTTTGCGCTGTAGGTTTTCACTTTGTTCCTCCCTGCCTAATAATTTCAAATGTAATTTATTCCTAAAAAATAAAATAATTATCGATTCACCTTAAAACACTATTCTTTTATCAGAAAATAACATATTAAATTGTAATATAATCAAGTCCCGATGTCAAGCTAAATTAGTATATTGTATGTAGTATTTAGTATATAGTAAATATTATTTAGTACTAATTAAATCTTAAAGCGCAAAAATATGTCCGTCTCTCGTATGTATAGTTATCCTTTTACCTTGTTAACCAGTTTACCAGTTAAAAATTAATTAACCGTCATTATTAAGATAGGATACGGTAAAACTAAAAACCAATGCTTCTAATCAATGCTAACGACTAATTTAACTGGCCAACCGGTAAACGGGGTAACTGGCTAACTAATACAATTGGTAGATTGGTTAATCGGCTAATTGGTCAATTAATATTTTACTTTCATTAAAAATAGCCCTTTGGCAGGGACAGTTCTACCTGCTATTTTTCTATTTTTAGCTTCTAATATCTTTTTCATTTCTAAATAATCTATCTTCCCCTTACCTACTTCCAAAAGAGTACCAACAATTGTACGAACCATTTTATATAAAAAAGCATCAGCCTCAAGGTGAAAACAAAATATATTTCCTTTCTTGATTATGCTTATATTTTTAATTCTTCTTTTCCAATTTCTAATCCTACTCCCCGAACAAGCAAAAGATGTAAAATCATGTTCTCCCTGTAAATAATTACTGGCCTTTTTCATCTCCCCTAAATCTATATTCTCATAAATACAATATACGTAATTTCTCAGAAAAATAGATATGTAGTTATTATTTTGATTGGAATTTAAAACATAATAATGATAAATTTTACTAACTGCACTATAGCGGGCATGAAAATTATTATCTACCCTTTCTGCTTTTTTAATCCTGATATCTAAAGGTAACATACGGTTTAAAACAAAAGTTAATTCCATCAAAGGAATAGAGCTGTTAGTTTTAAAGTTTGCAACTTGACCCAGGGCATGTACTCCCGCGTCAGTCCTTCCAGAACCGTTAAGCGATATTTTTTCTTGGGTAATCTGAGATATTTTTTCTTCCAAAATTCCCTGTATACTTAAAAGACTTTTTTGTCTTTGCCAGCCATGATATTTAGTTCCTTCGTATTCTATGGTAAGTTTTATATTAATCATTTACGTACTTTCCAATATAGTTCATTATATTTATGATTTAGTAAATAGAAATATGATTGGTCATCCTGGTTAAGCTAAAAACGAAACTATAATTTAAAACTCAAAACTTATTTTCCCCTTTGAGAGTTAATATACTTGAACCTAATATTTTTGCTAATTTTTTTAGTTTTGTTTAAAAAATATTCTATTTGTTTACTATCTATTTCCTTAGCTCCTCTTAGTAAATTAAGCCATTGTGAATTTTCCAATGACAGATTTAAGAAAATAATTAAAAACACCTCTTTAATTTTAAGCTTTGAGCTATAGTTTTTCGCTTTGCACTTTTAATTTTCCTTTTTCTTAAGCAGTTAACTAGGTAACTAGCTAACCAATTAACTAATTATAAACCTTAAACGCTATCCCTCTTCACGATATACGATATACGCAATACGATATACTGCTCTTAAAACATTACACTCACCATGATAGTAATAACTAAGGTTAAGGTAAAAATTAAAATATCAGCTTTTTTAATCTTCAATTCTCTATAATGAGTTCTACCCTCTCCCCCTCTATAGCATTTAGCTTCCATAGCAATGGCTAATTCATCGGCACGTCGAAATGCATTAACAAACAGGGGTATTAAAATAGGAATTAAATTCTTTGCTCGGTTAAAAATATTCCCACTTTCAAAGTCTGCACCTCGAGATATTTGAGCTTTCATTATTTTTTCTGTCTCCTCCAATAAAGTCGGAATAAATCTCAGTGCTATAGTCATCATCATAGCTATTTCGTGAGCGGGCATACCTATGGATTTAAAAACAGACAATAACCTTTCTATTCCATCAGTTAAAGAAATAGGAGAAGTAGCCAGAGTAAGCAGGGAGGTAGTTAGAATTAGGATAAACAATCGAAAAGAAATAAGCAGTCCTTTTACTAATCCCTCCTGGGTTATTTTTAAAAAGCCTAACTGATAAATTACTTTTCCTTCAGTCATAAAAAGATGTATTATCAAAGTAAATACAATGATAAACAATATGGGACGCAGACCTCTAAATACAAATCTTGGGTGTACCTTGGAAATAATAATACAAACTATTATAAAACTTCCCAAAACGAAATATCCTAAATATTCTGTTATTAGAAATAAGCTTATAATTATAGCCAAACAACTTAGTATTTTTATTCTGGGATCCAAATTATGAATTAAAGAATCCCTTGGGATATACTGACCAAAGCTAATATTCCTTAATATTCTCATTTTTCCCCATCTTCTTAATAATTTTGTATATTAAACTCTTTAAACATTTATTTCTTTAATGTTTTTATTTTTTTTAAAACTTCCTTTTCAGCATCATCTACAGTTAGTACCCCGGCATACACATCTTTTCCTTTTGCTTTCAGTTTATGCATACACTCAGTTACCTGCGGAAGTCCTAAACCCATTTCCACTAAATCATTAGCATTCTTCTCAAAAATATCCCGGGGAGCACCATCTATAATTATCTCTCCTCGGTGCATTACTAAAAGACGATCCACTGTTTCAGCAACTTTTTCCATATTATGTGAAACTAAAACCACACCCATCCCAAAATTATTATGTATCTTTTTTATTTCATATAATATATTATCTCTACCCCGCGGATCAAGATTAGCGGTAGGTTCGTCTAAAATCAACATTTTTGGTCTTATGGAAAGTATGCTGGCTAAAGCAACACGTCGCATCTCCCCTCCGCTTAGAGAAAAGGGAGAACGTTCTGCGTAGAGACTATAATCAAGGTCGACCATTTTTAAGGCTTCTCTGACTCTTTTTTTAATTTTCCCTTCTGGTAAACCTAATTTTCTTGGACCAAAGGATACTTCTTGATCGATTGTTTCTTCAAACAATTGATTCTCGGGATATTGAAACACCAAACCTATTTTTTGTCTTACTAACTTAAGATTAACACCTTTTTTACTTAAATCTACTCCTTCGACATAAATTTTACCAGAGGTTGGTGTAAGTAAACCATTAAAATGCTGAATTAAAGTCGTTTTTCCGCAACCAGTATGCCCAATTAAACCAATAAATTCATCTTTATCGATTTTTAAATTAATATTTTTTAATACTTCTGTTTCAAAGGGCATTCCTAAGCTATAAGTAAAGTACATATTTTCTAAATGTATAAACATAAACTTTCCACCATATCCTCAACTTTCAGTATATGAGGAGATATATTTATTCCTCTTTTATTTAATCTTAGGGCAAGTTCAGTTATTTGAGGAACATCCAATCTTAATTCTTTTAATGCCTCTATTTGAGTAAATACCTCCTCAGGTTTTCCTTCTAGAGCAATTTTCCCTTTATTTAACGCGATTACCCGGCTAGACTCAGCCGCCTCCTCCATTAAGTGAGTAATATAAATTATGGTAATATTCTCTTCTCGATTTAACTTCTTAACAATATCCATAACCTCTTTTCGACCCCGGGGATCAAGCATTGCCGTAGGTTCGTCTAAAACCAAATATGAAGAGTACAAGGCAATTGCTCCAGCAATTGCTACCCTTTGTTTTTGCCCACCCGAAAGTAAATGGGGTTCACTTTTTTTATACTCCTTCATTTCTACAATTTCTAAAGCCCAATCTACCCGTTCTCTCATAAGTTTTGTCTTTATTCCAACATTTTCTAGACCAAAAGCTATATCATCTTCTACCGTAGTTGCAATAATTTGATTGTCTGGATTTTGAAATACCATACCAACTTTTCGTCTTATTTCCCATGTTTTGCTCTTATTCTTGGTATTCATTTTATCTACCCAAATATCTCCGGTAGTAGGAAGCAGTAAGCAATTCAAATGTTTAGCTAAAGTAGATTTCCCTGAACCATTTGAACCTATAATGGAAACAAAGTCACCATTTTTTATTTCTAAATTAATGGAGTCCAAAGCTTTTATTTGATCTTTTTTATGATAATTATATACGTGATTTAGATTTTTTATTTTAATCAAAATGCTCACCCATAAATCGTATCTCGTATCTCGTGAATCGTATCTCGCTAAGAAACAAATAGTTAAAATATTTAAAAAATGAATCTCACAACAGCAGAGCTACGGGGTATCTATTATCCTCTAAAGCAAACTAATTTGCCCATAATTTAACTTTTTATATTCTTTTTCGATCTTTTTTTCACATTTATTAACCACAGCAGAGCTGCGGGGAATTGGACCCTAAGTGATTAAAAAAACTGTGTGTTTAAATTTATTTTTCCTTCGAGATACTAGATACTAGATACGAACAACGAAATTGTATCTCGTATGAAATATAGTAACAAGTAATATGTAAGGAGTAATAAGGTGCAGGTTTCAAGTTACAAGTTTATAAAAAGTTCAAAGTCGCCGTACGTCCTTTTTTTATAGACAGGCGAAACACCTGTCCTATGGAAAGGCTGGGGGATGTTTCGTGCATCTTTAGCATTCTTATTTTTTCCCCGCAATTATTCCCCGCGTCTATACGCTACCCGCTATACGCTATCCTTAATAGCA
>Ga0222683_1000374_pt1 | contig 15791 bp, 10 predicted proteins | sample AntAcemetage1073_FD_179841 | JGI IMG/M metagenome (GOLD analysis project Ga0222683, IMG submission 179841) | Saline water microbial communities from Ace Lake, Antarctica - #1073 | ecosystem: Environmental > Aquatic > Non-marine Saline and Alkaline > Saline | place: Antarctica: Ace Lake... | reverse complement strand
AATGACGTATAACCTCTACTTCAGACACCTCTACCAGGTCTTTTTTATCTTTTCCGATAGTATATTCAGGTAAACATTCTTCCAGTTTAATATCATCAAATAAATCTTTAGGCAAAGAATAACCTTCTTTCCCTTTCACGCTTTTTTCAAATATCAATTTCATCATTTTACCTCCTTATTCCGACAGCACTTTGGCTACTTTGTTTAGACTATCCCGGTTGAATATCTCTGTGACCGCAAAGAGCAAAACATTTTCCAGATTATTATGGTTATAGAATCTCGAGATCGAAAGAGGTGGAATAAAATTATTTTCCAATAATTTAGTTTTTAAAAGGGATAGGTCTGTTTTGCTTTTTAATAGAAATTCATTATAGAAAGGATAATCAAAGACTTTTTCAAATTTTCCTGATTTTAATAACAGGTCTTCCAGATAATGAGCCAATTTCATATTAAGAAGAGAAGTTTTATATACACCTTCAGTTCCCAATAAAGAAAGGAAAATATTTGCAGCAACAATATTTAAGTTATGGTTGGTACAAATATTGGAAGTGGCTTTTTCTCTCCGGATATCTTGCTCTCGAGCACGCATGGTCATTACGAAAGCACGTTTTCCATCAATATCTACTGTTTCACCTATAATTCTTCCTGGAAGTTGCCTGATGTATTGCTTTTTAGTTGCCAGGGAAGCATTATACGGGCCTCCAAAGTTCAAATCCATACCGAATGACTGAGCGTTTTCTACGGCGATATCAACGTTATTATCGCCGGGAGCAGTTAATATTCCTAAAGACATGCTCTCCACGTTTACGCTGATTAGTAATATTTTTTTAGCATGTGCCAATTCGGAAATTTCTGCTAATTTCTCTATTCCACCGAAAAAATTTGGACTTTGTATAATGATTGCTGCAGTGTCCTCATCAAGCAACGATTTTAGTTTTTCCATATCAGTTAAACCATTGATAAAAGGTAAATTAATCAATTCACTTTCATGTGGGGTCAGGTAGGTTTTGACCGTTTCCAGATAATGAGGATGAAGCAATGATGATATAATGATTTTGTTTTTATGGGTTAACCTTAAAGCCATTAAAGCAGCTTCAGCTGTGGCAGAAGCACCGTCATATATGGAAGGGACCACCACTTCCATTTTGGTCAATCTCGAAATATAACTTTGATATTCAAAGATGGTTTGAAGCGTGCCTTGACTTAATTCAGGCTGGTAGGGGGTATAACAAGTCCAAAATTCCTCTCTTTGGAGAAGCGATTTTACCGCTTCCGGTATAAAGTGACGATAGGATCCAGCTCCTATTAGAGGTTTCATTGAATAGAAATCACTATTCTTTTGAGAGATATTAACAACATGATCTTCTAATTCGCTTTCAGACATTGCGTCAGGGATGTTTAATTTTCCCTTCAACCGAACAGTATCCGGGACATTTTCAATTAATTGCTCAAAAGAAGAAACACCGATATTTTTCAACATCTCTTCTTTTTGTTCATTAGTATTTGGAATATATCTCATATCTATTACACCTCTATTCTTTTCGATATTCTGAATATTCTTTAGAATTCATAAGGTTTTTTACTTCGTCTTCATTATCAATTTCAATTTTAGCAATCCATCCTTCACCATAAGGATCTTGATTTAATATAGAAGTATCATCCACTATTTTTTCATTAACTTCTATGATTTCTCCTGAAACCGGTGCGTTCATGTCGGATACCGCTTTTACAGATTCAATGGTTGTAAATGATTCGCCCTGTTTTAATTTTTTTCCTTTTTCAATGCTTTCCACATAAACAATATCACCCAATTGGTCCTGGGCGTAATCACTGATTCCAATGGTTCCAATGCCATCTTCTATTTTTAGCCATTCATCACTTTTAGCGTAAAATAAGCCTTCAATAATTTTGTTACTCATTAATATTTCCTCCAATAGATTAATTTAAATATTATTAATAAAAAAAGAATATTTTATGATATATTGCAGTCAACTCCTTTCTTATTCCATTAAATCTTTTTTATATTAAAAATAAAAAAGACAAAGAAGGAATGGATTTAGTATTCCTACTCTGTCTTTATACCTGAGAGATTTTTCTTTCAGTTGATGATAGAAATTACCCCTTCGGTGTTTATTAAAAAACTTTCCAGAGTTCTGTCCAACAGGAGTCCTTTTGCCTGAGAGTTTAAATGTATTATACATCGTACACCTTCGGCCCCTTTTCAATAAAGAAAAGATTTCTCCTCCTGTCTTCATACAGGTTTCTATATTAAATTGGGAGAATATTTCTATGTTATTAGACATCAATTTCTTATTTTAAACATAATTTTTCAAACTAAACTATATTATAATAATAATATACTATATATGAACACAAAAATCCTTCTTTTTTTTAAAAAAAATATAAAATTTAAATAAATATAGCTAATATATGAAGATATGATATAATATGAACTGTAATTTTTTTCTTGCAACATGTCAAAAAGAGTAAAATTTAAAAAAGCTATTAAAAAACCGGGGTGATTTTATTTATGGAGAGAAAAAATAAAGAGTGGATTGCTATTTTAGATTTTGGTTCCCAATATACTCAATTAATTGCTCGAAGAATAAGGGAAGCAAAAGTTTATTCAAAAATATTTCCTTACAATGATTCATTGGAAAAAATAGGAGAAAATCTTCCTAAAGGTATTATATTGTCCGGTGGTCCATCAAGTGTGTATGAAAATGAGGCACCGGTATGTGATAAAAAAATATTTGACATGGGGATCCCTATTTTGGGGATTTGTTACGGAGCCCAGTGTATAGCGCAAGTTTTAGGAGGGAAAGTAACCGCAGCTTCTCAAGCAGAATACGGGAGAATAGAAATTAATGTAGATAACCGTGAAGATATTTTTTATGATTTTCCAGATAAAACGATTTGTTGGATGAGTCATCAGGACTTGATAAAAAATGTCCCTGAAGATTTTAATATAATTGCCTATAGTAAAAATACCACAGTAGCAGCGATGAAAAATAAATACAAGAAAATTTATGGCGTACAATTTCACCCTGAAGTAACCCATACTCCATTAGGTGAAAAATTGTTCGAAAATTTTTTGTATAGAATATGCCGGTGTAAGGCTGATTGGAATCTTGAATCTTTTATCGAACAATCAATTAAAGAGATAAAGAATGAAGTAGGAAGAAACAATGTGGTTGCCGGTGTAAGCGGAGGAATAGATTCTTTGGTTGCCGCTTTCTTGACAAAAAAAGCCATTGGAAATCAATTGCACTGTATTTTTATTAATAATGGTTTGCTAAGAAAGGGTGAAGAGGAAGAAGTACAGAGGGTATTTGAAAAGAATTTTAAGATGAAACTTAATTATATTGATGCATCTGAACAATTCTTATCTCGTTTAAAAGGCATCATTGATCCGGAGAAAAAAAGAAAAATTATCGGAAAGCAATTTATTAAAGTATTTGAGGAAAAAGCGCATAGTATCGGTGAAGTAAAATATTTATTGCAAGGTACACTTTATCCGGATGTCATTGAAAGTATTTCTTTGAAAGGGCCTTCTTCTACTATCAAATCTCATCATAATGTCGGTGGTTTACCTGAAGAGATGAAGTTAAAAGTCCTGGAACCACTTAGATATTTATTTAAGGATGAGGTAAGAAAAATTGCAGAAAAATTAAAATTCCCCGAGCAGGTTATATGGAGACAACCTTTTCCCGGACCCGGACTTTCGATAAGAATTATCGGTCCGGTTGATAGAGAAAAATTGGATATTTTAAAAGAAGCAGACGAAATAATTAAGCAGGAAATAGTAAAAAATGGTTGGTATAAAAAAGTATGGCAGTCTTTTGGCGTTCTTCTTCCAATTAAAACAGTTGGTGTTATGGGAGATGTTCGTACCTATGACTTCACCATAGCTTTACGAATTGTAATCAGCAATGATGGAATGACCGCTGATTGGGTGAAAATACCTTATGAAATATTGGGAGAAATATCTAATCGGATTATAAATGAAGTAAAAGGGATTAATAGAGTAGTTTATGATATAAGTTCAAAACCGCCTGCAACCATTGAATGGGAGTGAAATCAGTATATAGTATACAGTATTGAGTATATAGTCCAAGATGGGATGTGGGAAGAATTGTAGGAAAGAAAATCAGTATCGGGTATGTAATTACAAGAGAGAAGATGCAGGTTTGAATCGTGGGGAAAAAGAAGACAGTATATAGTATTTAGTATATGGTATTTAGTGAGGATGCGGGAATAAATGTGGGAGAGAAAAACAGTATATAGTATCGTTTATATAGAATTAGTTAGCTGGTTAGTTGGTTAGCTAGTTAAGGAAAGAGAAGGAAGAAGACAGAAGAAAAAATAGTATCGAGTATCGAGAAAAATGAAAAATTAAACTCTCAACTGTCATTCCCACGAATGGGGGAATCCAGGGGTGAAAGATAAATTTGGCTTATACACTAAAAACCATGGTTGGTTTTAAATATTTTGAATTTTAAATTATAGTTTTTCGTTTTTCGCTTTAAACTTTAAGTTTAATACGATAAGAAGCATGTATAATAAATTAATTGAAGTGATTAAAATATCAAAGAAAAGGCAGGTAATTTTTTATGTCTACTATAATAGTTGTCGGGTCTCAATGGGGAGACGAGGGTAAAGGAAAAATAACTGATTTGCTTTCCGAAGAAAGCAGTATAATAGTGAGATATCAAGGCGGATGTAATGCAGGACATACTGTAGTCAAAGGGGAAAAACAGTATATATTTCACCTGGTTCCTTCCGGTATTTTACATGAAGGGAAGAAATGCTATATCGGAAGCGGAGTAGTAATAGATCCTGCATCTTTATTACAGGAAATAGAAGATTTAAAACACCAGGGAATTGAAGTCGAAGGAAAGTTATTTGTAGATTCGAAAACACACGTTGTTTTACCATACCATAAAATATTAGATGAGAAAAAGGAAGAAAAGCGGGGAAAAAACAAAATAGGTACAACCAAAAGGGGAATCGGACCTGCTTATATAGATAAGAATGCCCGTTGTGGGATAAGAATGTCTGATTTAATTGATAAAAATATTTTAGAAGGGAAATTAAAGACAAACTTCAAAGAAAAAAATGAAAGTTTAAAAAAATTATATAATACTGAAATTACGATTAAAGAGCAATCATCTATTTTAAAAGAATATGTAAAGTATGGGCAATCATTAAAAAAGTATATTCGAGATGTATCTTTATTGGTAAATCAGGCAATCAATGAAAATAAAAATATATTATTTGAGGGAGCCCAGGGCACTCTATTGGATATTGACCACGGGACTTACCCTTATGTCACTTCATCATCTCCGATTGCCGGCGGTGCTTGTACGGGAATTGGTGTAGGGCCTACCAAAATAGACAAAGTTTTAGGAATAACCAAAGCATATACTACAAGAGTGGGTGAAGGACCTTTTCCAACAGAGATGCTCGGCGAAATGGGTGAGCATATTCGAAAAAAAGGTGGAGAATTTGGAGCTACTACAGGAAGACCTCGAAGATGTGGATGGTTTGATGTTGTAGTGGTTAAATATGCTGTCAGGATAAATGGAATGGATAGCATGGCAGTAACGAAAATTGATGTTTTAAGCGGTTTAAAAAAATTAAAGATATGTACATCATATCAATACGAAGGAGAATCAATAAAGGAATTTCCAAGTGATTTAGAGATTTTAAAAAAATGTACACCGATGTATGAAGAGTTGGAGGGATGGGAAGAAGATATATCTCAAATTACTGATTATGATAATCTACCCATGCAATTAAAGAAATATATAAAAAGAATAGAGGAGTTAACGAATACAAGAGTAGCAATTGTATCTGTTGGTCCAAGGAGAAGCCAAACCATTATAAGAGAAAAAGTATTTAAATAAAAAAATTGGTCAATTGACCAATTAACCGATTCGCCAATTGACCAATTAGGAAAGAAAAATATAAAGAGATTGATAGACTGTTTGGTCAGCTAACCATTAACTAAATTATCTGGTTTTAATCTTAATCATCTAACCGGCTAATTAGCTAACTAATTTAATTAACCAATGGGTTAATTAATCTTAATCTTTATCTTAAATTGGATAATTGGTAAATTGGTTAATTGGTAAATTGGTTAATTGGATAATTGGTTAATTGGATAATTGGTAAATTGGATAATTAGTTATTAGGAGTGAACATGATGATAAAACGATATTCTTTTCCAAAAATGAAAAAAATATGGGAAGAAGAAAATAAGTATAGGACCTGGCTTCAGGTTGAATTATTAGCATGTGAAGCATTACATAAATCAGGTAAAATTGATGAAGAAGGCATTAGGCACATCAGAAAAAATGCAAAATATTCTATCAGACGTATTCAAGAGATTGAAAAGGTTACTCGACACGATGTATTGGCATTTACTACGGCGGTAGGAGAAAATTTGGGAAAATATTCAAGATCTTTTCATCAAGGATTAACTTCTTCAGATGTATTAGATACTTCATTGGCCGTCAGATTAAAAGAATCTGCAGAAATCATTATAGAAGATCTTGAAAATGTTATTAAAGTAATTAAAAAAAAGGCATTAGAACATAAATACACGGTTATGATGGGTAGAACGCATGGTGTCCACGCTGAACCCATTACTTTCGGGTTCAAAATGGCTATATGGTTTACCGAAATGGAGAGAAATCTGGAAAGAATGAAAAGAGCCAGAGAAGAAATTTGCTATGGTAAAATTTCCGGAGCAGTGGGAACTTTTGCCCACATCGAACCTTCCGTTGAAGAATATATCTGTTCAAAATTAAATTTAAAGCCGGCAAAAGTATCTAATCAAATTATCCAAAGAGACAGACACGCTTTTTATTTAACTATACTTGCAATCATTGCCAGTTCTCTGGAAAAATTTTCTACTGAAATTAGAGGCATGCAGAGAACAGAAATATATGAAACAGAAGAACAATTTGCTGTCGGGCAGAAGGGTTCGTCTGCAATGCCTCACAAAAGGAATCCAATCATCTGTGAAAGGATATGCGGTCTTTCACGTGTAATAAGAGCTAATTCAATGGCAGCTATGGAAAATGTAAATTTATGGCAGGAGAGAGATATTTCTCATTCTTCAGCAGAGCGAATCATTATTCCGGATAGTAATATTTTAATGGATTACATATTGCAAAAATTTACCGCACTTATTGAAAATTTAAATGTTTATCCTGAAAATATGAAAAAAAACCTGATGACGACGAGAGGTCTGATCTTTTCACAGAAAGTGATGTTAAAGCTTGCTTCAAAAGGTCTCTCCCGGGAAGAGTCTTATCGGATAGTACAGGGAATTTCCATGCAGGTCTGGCAGGGTGAATCTGATTTTAAAGAACTTCTCTTAAAAGATACGGAAGTGAGCAAATATTTAAGCAACAAAGAGATAGACGATTGTTTTGATTACAGGAATTATCTACAGCATATTGATTTTATCTTTAAAAGAGTATTTGATTAATTATCGAATAAATCATCCTGAAGATATAATTTTAACATAAAATAATTTGGCATAATTAGTTAATTATACCGCTATATAATCTCTTTATTCTTTTAAGATCTATAAGTACAAAATTATCAAAGGAAAAACATTGTTAAAAATATTTTTATCCTATTATAAACCATACAGAAAGCTATTTGCGTTAGATATGTTTTGTGCGTTTATGATAGCAGCTATAGATTTGGTTTTTCCCATGATTACCAGACAATTTATTAACGATATTATTCCAAACGGAAAAATCAGAATCTTTTATCTCCTGGCTGTATTGCTCCTTATACTGGCAGTGATGAGAGCCATCTTGAACTACATCGTAGATTACTGGGGGCATATCGTTGGAACAAGAATGGAAAGAGACATGAGAAAAGACTTATTCGGGCATTTGCAAACTTTATCATTTGATTTTTTTGATAATGTAAAAACAGGTCATATTATGTCGAGAATAGTTAATGATTTAAGGGAAATAAGTGAATTAGCCCATCACGGACCGGAAGATATTTTTTTATCTTTAGTTATGTTAATCGGTTCTTTTATAATTCTTATGACAATAGATTGGAAACTTACCTTAATTATATATTCCTTTTTACCACTGTTAATTTATTACGCAACTTTAAAAAGACAAAAAATGACCAAAGCATTCAGGTTGGTTAGAAAAAAAATTGCAGCAGTTAACTCCCAGGTTGAAAATAGCATTTCCGGTATCAGAGTAGCAAAATCATACACTAATGAAGAATTTGAAATTGAAAAATTTGACGAAGGAAATAGAAAATTTAATGATTCAAGAGAATATGCATATAAAGCAATGGCGGAATTTTTTACCGGAGTATTTTTCTTATCTAATTTGTTAAATATCACGGCTTTAACTGTGGGCGGATTTTTTGTTTATAAAGGAAATATAAATATTGGAGATTTAATAGCTTATATTCTATACATTAATTTTTTTCTACAACCAATTAGAAAATTAACCAACTTTACACAACAATTTCAAAATGGTATGACCGGTTTTGAAAGATTTGTAGAAATCATGAAAATAAAACCATCCATAGAGGATACATCAGAAGCAATTACAATAGAAGGAAAGATATCTGGAGAGATAGAATTCAAAAATGTTACTTTTAGCTATAATACGGATAGGAATATCTTGCACAACATAAACCTTAAAATTCACCCCGGAGAAATGATTGCTCTGGTTGGACCGTCCGGTGGAGGTAAAACTACTTTTTGTAATCTAATTCCCCGTTTTTACGAAGTTAACAGCGGTGAAATATTAATTGATGATATAAATATAAAAATGATAACATTGAAATCATTAAGAGATAATATTGGATTGGTTCAACAGAATATTTTTCTTTTTACCGGAACCATCAGAGAAAATATATTATACGGTAAACCGGAAGCAACAGATGAGGAACTGATACAAGCAGCTAAAGATGCAAATATTCACAATTTTATTGTCAGTTTAAGCGAGGGATATGATACTTATATTGGAGAAAATGGAATAAAACTTTCGGGAGGCCAAAGACAGAGAATATCTTTGGCGAGAGCTTTTTTAAAAAATCCTTCTATTCTAATTCTTGATGAAGCCACATCCGCATTGGACAGTGAAACCGAATTACTGGTACAAAAAGCTTTGAAAAAATTATCTGTTGGCAGAACAGTATTAGTTATTGCACATAGGCTTTCTACCATTAAAAATGCAGATAAAATCTTAGTTTTAAATGAGCAGGGTATTGTTGAAAAAGGCACTCATGAAAAGCTTATTGCCCAAAATGGAATATACGCTAAACTTTACAAAGCACAATTTAGAGGTTTTATTCCCGATAGCATGGAATAAAAACCTAAAAGCAAGCGGATAAATATTTTATTTAAGCGATATGGATAAAATCTTAAAAATGTCAATAAAAAATATTAATAAGATTATACGTAAGGTTCAATGCAATAAAAGACAATACTTAGAAAAAACATTATACTTATAATTATTTATTACGAGCAGGATCCGAAGAATGATATAGAGCTTATAAAAAATCGTTGAAAGTCATTCAATTTAAAAAGTATAATTTAAAGTAAAAAAAGAGGTAGGAATGAATGCAATAGAGGAACAACCCATAGGATTTTTTGATTCAGGATTGGGCGGGTTATCGGTTGTAAGTGAGGTAAAAAAACTGTTGCCCCGGGAGAGCATTGAATACTTTGCTGATAATCAGCGTCAACCTTATGGTGAAAAAAGCCAAGATGAACTTATATATTACACCCTTCAAATAATTAATTTTCTTATGAAGAAAAAAATAAAAATTTGTGTTATAGCATGTAATACAGCTACCGCTGCCAGCCTCAAAAGAGCAAGAGAATATTTTCCTATTCCTATAATTGGTGTTATCCGACCAGCAGTTAAGGATGCCATAAAGAAGACTTCTAAGAAAAGAATCGGAGTTATCGCCACCGAATTTACCACCAAAAATGGAGCTTATCCTGAAGAGATTAAAAGAATTGCTCCCGAAATAAAAGTTTTTTCTAATTTTTGTCCCGAATTTGTCTCTATAGTTGAAGCCGGAAAATTTACCGCACCTGAAACCTATGAAGTTGCCCAAAAGTACCTTAAACCCCTAAAAGATGAGAAAATTGACACTTTAATATTAGGCTGTACGCACTATTCTTTTTTAAAAAAAGTAATATCAGATATTATGGGGCCAAGAGTATTATTAGTTGATCCATCTGTCAGTACCTCATTAAATTTAAAGGAAATTCTCACCAAAAAGGGAATTTTACAAAAAGAAGGTAAATACGAGGAAAATTATTATACTACCGGCTTACCTGAAAAAGTGGAAAAAACAGTTAAAATTATTCTTAATAATGATCTTTCCAAGATAAAAAAAATACGATTAGAGAGACTCTATTAAATGTTTATAAATATTACGATACATAATTATTTTTAAATATCTGAATTTTTATTGATATGCAAACCGAGGTCCCTACTCTCTAAAATAATTTTTATAAATATTATTTTTCCCTAAATTATATTAGTATGTTTAAAAACAGGTTATATCGTTCTATATGGCTAAATATTGTTAAAAAAGAAAGAAATTGACAGATTAAAATAATATTTTTTCTGTATTTTAAAAGCAATAGTAGATAATTGTTGAAAAAATGTGCTAAAATTACTTTAAACATAATTTAAAAAGGAGGTAGACAAAAATAAAAGCTGAAAAAATATGGATGGATGGAAAAATTATTGATTGGGATAAAGCTAATGTCCATGTATGTACACATGCATTGCATTACGGAAGTGGTGTATTTGAAGGAATAAGGGCTTATAAAACCGATAGCGGAACAGCAGTCTTTAGATTAAAAGAACATGTTGACCGTTTGTTTAATTCGGCAAAAATATTTAAAATGGAAATTCCTTACAATAAAGATCAGATAATTAAAGCCATTAAGGATATTATAAAAATAAACAACCTGAAAAGCTGTTATATTCGACCCCTGGTATACCGGGGATTTGATAATTTATCTCTAAATCCATTCGATTGCCCGGTTAACTGTGCAATAGCTGTTTGGGAATGGGGAGCATATTTGGGAGAAGAAGGCCTGGTTAATGGGATTAAAACCAGGATTTCAAGTTATGCTCGAAGTTATATAAACTCAACATCTCAAAAAGCAAAAATTTGTGCAAATTATGTTAATTCCATATTTGCTAAAATGGAAGCAATTGAAACAGGAGTTGATGAAGCAATATTACTGGATACGAATGGTTATGTTGCTGAAGGTTCCGGTGAAAATTTATTTTGGGTAAGAAATGGTATCATCCATACTACCCCTACCAATATAGTATTAGAAGGAATTACTCGAGATTCTGTAATAAAAATTGCTCAAGATATGGGCTACCAAGTTAAAGAAAAACGTATCGGAAGAGATGAACTCTACATTTCGGATGAAGTATTTTTTGCGGGTACGGCGGCTGAAGTAACTCCCATTAGAGAAATCGATAAATACCAGATCGGTGAGGGAAAACGTGGACCTGTTACTGAAAATATTCAAAAAGTATTTTTCGAAATTACCAAAGGAAAAGAAAAGAAATACTTAGAATGGCTCGAATACATCTAAAGGAAGAAGAAAGATTTGACCCTATATAAATTAAAATAATTTTAAGAAAGAAGGTAAAATATGGCAGTATCAAATTTAGTAAAAAATATTAACCCCTCACAAACTTTAGCGATTACAGCACAAGCCTTAAAAATGAAACAGGAAGGGAAAAAAGTTATTAGTTTTGGAGCAGGTGAACCGGATTTTGATACCCCCGAAAATATTAGAGAAGAGGCAATTTCCGCGATTAAAGAAGGTTTCAGTCATTATACTACAAGTTCAGGAATTATTGAACTTAAAAGAGCAATTGTAGAAAAACTTAAAAAAGATAATAAAATAGATTACAAAACATCAGAAATTATTGTGTCGACCGGTGCGAAACAATGCCTCTTTAATACCATTTTAACTATTTGTAACCCCGGCGATGAGGTATTGTTACCGATTCCCTGCTGGGTAAGTTATACTGAGCAGATAAAGATGGCAAGGGCTGTTCCCGTTTTTGTACCTACTTATTATAAAGACGAATTTAAATTAGATGCTGTTCAAATTAAAGAGAAAATCTCCCCTAAAACAAAATTAATTATTTTGAATAGCCCCAATAACCCGACTGGAGCAGTTTACGATGAAAATGAATTGAAAAAAATTGCTCAAATTTGTGTGGAACATGACATCTATTGCATTTGTGATGAAATATATGAAAAATTAATTTATGATAATGCAAAACATTTTAGCATGGCATCTTTAGGTGATGAAATAAAGGGGAAAATGATTACTATTAATGGGGTTTCTAAATCATATGCTATGACCGGTTGGAGAATTGGATATGCAGCAGGACCGGAAGATATTATTAAAGGCATGTCTAAAATTCAAGGTCACAGTACCTCTAATCCTAATTCAATAGCACAAAAAGCAAGTGTGGAGGCATTGATTGGAAAACAGGATACGATTGAAGAAATGAGAAAAGCTTTTGATAAACGAAGAAAATATATGGTTTCAAGATTAAACGGGATAAAGGGGTTTTCCTGTCTTGTTCCATCCGGAGCTTTTTATGCCTTTCCCGATATAAGCAATATATTAGCAAGGGGTAGGAAATATCGGGGTCATGCAATTAAGACCTCATTTGATCTTTCTGATTTTATACTTAAGGAGGCTGAGGTTGCAGTGGTTCCCGGTATTGCTTTTGAGGCAGAAGGTTATCTGCGCTTATCTTACGCAACTTCCCTGGAAGATATTGAAGAAGGTTTAAACCGGATAGAGAAACTTTTAAAATAATATTATTTTTGTTATTAACGGTTACAACCTGAAAAGTAAGCAAAATAGTAATAAAAGGGCACGTTGAATCGTGCCCTTGCCGTTTAGTGCATACTGTTTTAGGTATAAATCATTGTGTATTATGTACCCGGAAGGGGCGGAAGGTAAAAGCAAAAAGGGTCATATAAAATTACAGGTTTTTTATAATATTTTGATAATCTTTATATAAATTAGTTTAACCAACATATAAAATATTAAACAGGAGTATAAGAGTTAAATATGAAAATACTGGATAACCTTAACAACAGGCAGTTGGAAGCAGTAAAATCTAAAAATAATCCAACATTGGTCATTGCCGGAGCGGGAAGCGGAAAGACAAAGGTGTTGACTCACCGTGTTGCCTATCTTATTCATGAAGAAAAGATAAATCCAGGCAATATTCTGGCAGTAACCTTTACAAATAAAGCAGCCAATGAAATGAAGACAAGAATTGATAATTTATATCAAGACATAAATAGTGATATAAAAATAAAAGGATTATGGATGGGAACATTTCATTCAATTTGTGCCCGGATATTAAGATATGAGATAGAAGCTTTAGGATATGATAACAATTTTATTATATATGATAAAGGAGACCAGTTAAGTTTGATTAGAAAGTGTATTAAACAACTGGATCTGGGAACAAAAAGATATAGTCCAAATTTATTTTCTTCAATTATTGATAAAGCAAAAAATAATTTGGAAGATGTAGAAGCTTTTGAATACAATGCACTTGGTTTTTTTAAAAAAATTGTGGAAAAAATTTATAGATTATATCAGCAGGAGTTGAAAAGAAACAATGCTCTTGATTTTGGAGACTTGATATTGTTAACCGTTAAAATATTTAAAGAGAAACCCGCTATTCTAGAAAAATACCAAAACAAGTTTATGCATGTATTAGTAGACGAATACCAGGATATCAATAGGGCTCAATATTCTTTTATAAGACTGCTTTCAAGTAAATATCATAATTTATTTGTTGTCGGTGATCCCGATCAAAGTATATACAAGTTCAGGGGTGCAGATTTAAGTAATATTATGAAATTTGAAGAAGATTACCCCGATAGCAATTTGATAAAACTGGAACAGAATTATCGTTCAACAAAAGTTATTTTAGAGGGAGCAACAAAATTAATTAGGCATAATAGAAACCGCAAAGACAAAGATTTATGGACTGATAAAAAAGAAGGCGAAAAAATAAAATGTTATGAGTCAGCAAGCGCTCTTGATGAAGCAGAATTTGTTGGTCAGGAAATATTAAAATTAATGAAAGAAAAAGGTAAGACTTTTAAAGATTTTTCAATTTTATATCGTACCAATGCTCAATCCAGAGCTTTTGAAGAAATATTTAATAAACAGGGAATTCCATTTAAAGTAGTCGGAGGCTTAAGATTTTATGAGAGAAAAGAGATAAAGGATATCTTGGCCTACTTGCGGTTTATCTATGACCAAAAAGATGGCGTAAGTTTTTTAAGAATTCTCAGTAATGAAAAATTAGGAATAGGTAAAGTAACTTTATCCAAAATTGAGTACCTGGCAAAAGAAAATAACTTGAATTATCACCAGGCTTTAATCTATTTTTTAACAAAACAGGACTCTAAACTGTCGAGCGATAGACAATTGAAAATAAAAAGATTTACTTCTTTAATTGATGAATTAAATCAAGAAAGAGATAAAATGACCGGTAGTGAACTATTAATAATATTGTTGAAAAAAATAGACTATAAGAAGGAATTAAAAAAAGAAGATGATTTTAAAGCGGAAGCTAAAATTGAAAATATAAAAGAATTAGTTTTTGCAATTCAAGATTTTGAAGAAAACAGAGAAGATAAATCTCTGAGAGCGTTTTTAGAATATGTTGCGTTAATAAGTGATATTGATTTATATAAAAAACAGGAAGACGTGGTTACTGTAATGACCTTACATAGTGCCAAAGGTTTAGAATTTCCCATTGTATTTATTACCGGGTTCGAAGAGGGAATTTTCCCTCATGCACGTTCAGTGCACAGTAATGAAGAATTAGAAGAAGAAAGGAGATTATGTTATGTTGGAATGACCCGTGCAATGGAAAGATTATATTTGACTTATGCCTGGAGAAGAAGTTTGAACGGGAATACCTTGTTTAATAGCATATCACGGTTCTATAAAGAAATTCCTGCATGTCTCATGGAAAAAGTCAATGTTAATAAAATAGAGGAAATTCCGGTATTTAACAAGAGAGAGAAGATTATAGAAGTATCGAAAGGAGATCAAGTCAGGCATGCAGATTGGGGAATCGGGATTATCCTGGAGAAAAAAGAAACGGAAAACGATGTTTTTTTAACAGTAGATTTTGTAAAAGCAGGTTTAAAAAAATTATCAATGAACTATGCTCCCTTGGAGAAAGTGTAATAGATAGCATATAGTGTATAGGTGTGAGAAATAATTGCGAGGAAAAATAGTCGTTGGTATTTAGTATTTAGTGAAGAAAAGAATTAATACAAGTTGCGAGTTAGTTTAGTTTATCTGTTAGCTGGTTAACCAGTTTTCCGATTGAAGAAAATACAAAGAATAAATGCAAGAAATGACGGATAAGAAAAAGTGTTGTGGTTAGTGAGGAATGACTCTGTGTCTGTCTTTACCTTCTTATGTGTCATTCCCGAGTAGTCGGGAATCCATCTTTTGTATTTTTATTATCTTATTTTCTTTGTTTTTCACGATATCTATGAATTTATCAGCTAATAACCACTCACTCCCGTTTCCTTTTTCGGGTTACAATTAAAACATATTTACCTTAATAAAAAAAGAGTACGATTAATTCGTACTCTTTTTTTATTTCAGATGCTATAGCCTATTTTTTCTCTTTTATTTTTTCCTTCTTGGACTCGATAGTAACTACCTG